>Ga0208919_1000244_pt1 | contig 39800 bp, 63 predicted proteins | sample 4_EtaG_FD_184076 | JGI IMG/M metagenome (GOLD analysis project Ga0208919, IMG submission 184076) | Marine viral communities from the Subarctic Pacific Ocean - 4_ETSP_OMZ_AT15127 metaG (SPAdes) (version 3) | ecosystem: Environmental > Aquatic > Marine > Oceanic | place: Pacific Ocean | collected... | reverse complement strand
TGTTCCAAAACATTAATAAAAATGTAATAAAGCCATATATTACTGCTATCAAAATAATACTTAATAAAAAATTCATCTTCTTTTATCTTTAATTATTTTTGTATGTTTTCTCCAAGCCCAAGCACTCAGAGTCCCTGACCAACCCATTAACCAAATATAAAATTTAAGCATCATTTGAAATTATTTATAACATAATAAATTATTAATGAACCAATAAAAAAACATATCATACTATATGCAAACATACCTAAACCAAAAGTGGCACTCATTCCCAATCACTTTCTATTTCAAAAGTCATTTGATAATCATATTTAATCTCTTTAAGATAAGGTTTAATTAAGTTCCAGTCTTGAATTGTTGGATAAGAAAAACAATTATCAGATCTTAACCAATGATCAATTGTAGTTTTTTTAACAATATCAGCTGCATATAAACTTTTTTTATCTAAATTTTTTTTTAAGTAATTAATAAAATCTAATTTAGGTGGTAAGTGTGGTCTCATCTTAAATTTTTCATCATAAACATCTACTAAGTGTTGATTATTTTTTAAATGTTCTATAGCTACATCCATGGATAATGTTTTCTGCACCGGTTGTTTAGACTGAGATCTATTTAACTTACCTTTTAATATTTTAGCTGCATACTTAAAACTATTGTCACCCTTATCCATTGCGGTCGGAGTCCGATAAAACTTTTTTGATGGCAAGTCCGATGATTCTTGCACATTGTGGGACGATTGCGTTGCCGAGGCTTTTGATTCTGTTGGCTCTATTTTTGTCCAGTTCTTTGGAAATCCCATTAGGAACTCCACAAAGGTCGGATTCAATTTGCCACCAGGTTCTATTGGTTGATTTACTTTGTTCACTACATCGTTCAACTTGGCTCCGAACTTCGTCCCAGTGCCAACCCTCGTTACACTCCAACCTGATGAATTCTTTTCCACTGTTTCCGGTGGTGCTGTTACGTCCATCTGACAACTTGCCGATGGCGTTGGCCACATTATCTCTCCTCTCCTTGCCATGGCTTCTAAACACTTCGATGCTTGAGTGTTTCCCTTTAGTCGATACTGTTGCTCGTTGGCCGATGGCGTTGGAAACATTTGCATGTGTGCTGTTAGATTGTGTTGAGCTGCAGCTTTCTCTCCCTTCCTTTTGATCAGTGTCTCTGCATCCTCTTGTCCCGATGCTCTCGGTGTTGGATACATCTTTACTATTTGATTCAATGGTGGCTTCTGCCCTCCTCCTGGATGAGGCTTCCTTGGTTTCGTTATCTCGTTCGAGTCGAAACTTGTTGGAGTCGGAAATGATTGTTTCTTTGATCGAAGATGTTTCTCTACATCTCTCATGTCTTTTATCGGCATTCCTGTCTGTACTTGCTCTGCTAAATTTCCTGGTGGAATTGATTTCCTCCCTATTTTTTCTCTCATTGCTATTCTTTTCTGCATTGCTTCTGGACTCCGCTGCGAGATATCCATTGTGCTTGGAGTGAGCCACAATCCAGACTCTATTCCTTTGGTGCCAAGCACCGATGCCTGAAGCTGGAATAAGGAAACATTGGACTTCGAAACCTTCACCTTCCAATTGGTCCTGCACCTGTCGGAGTACCATGCCGTCTTGGAGGTTAATAAGGCCTTGCACATTCTCCCCAATAACGAACTCTGGTTTAATTTCTTTAATGAGTCTAAACATTTCTGGCCAGAGATATCTGTTGTCGTTTGTTCCTTTTTGTTTTCCTGCAACACTGAATGGTTGACATGGGAATCCTCCAGTAATGACATCTGCTTCGAATTCTTGTCCTTTGACATTTCTTATATCTCCTTCTATTGGTATGCCTGGAAAATTTTTTTGTAAAACTTTCTGACAAAATTTATCAAACTCTACAAACTTTACTGTATCAAATATATCAGTGGAGTGAAGACCTAAACTAAAGCCTCCAATACCACTGAATAAATCTAATACCTTAAGCTTATTGTTCAATTTGTTCTCTCATCTTTAAGAACTTTTGTTTTGCTATCTTAAGCATTCTATCAAATAAAGGTTCTGCTTTAATAGAGTGTATTTTGTTTCTCATCTCTCCGTTAACATATAAAGTTATGTTATTTGTTTGATGATCGAGTTCAATTGTAAAAAACTCTTTAGCTTTTATTTTTTTTGGATCCGACATTTGCTTCTCCATTTATAAGTTTTGTACGAAAAACTGCATTAGGTACCTTATGTTTTCTAGCTTGATGATCTATGTAATCACTTAATATTTTAGAGATCATAGCACCAGGAGCTCTAAATTTTTCTTTACATAAACCTTTAAGTAAATCGTAATCTGTTTTTTTAATTGCAACTGATTTCCATTTATTGATGTCCATGAGAATTCTCCTCTGTGGTTACGATACCAAGTGCATCTTTTAATTTTTGATTTTCTGCTTTAAGTTTTTTTATATTTTCTCCAAGTTTATCAATATTATTTAATAAACTTTTCATAACTGCTTCTAGTTTACCTAAAGGATCTAAGTTTCCTTCTGGTTGTTCTCCTATAGGTGGTGTAACAACATTATTTATTGTACTATTTTCTTTTGCTTTATTCCAATCCATTTAAGTCCTCATTTGTTGGTTGTAATTTACGACAATCTAATTCATCTTCAACTAGAATTGTTGCAATGGTTTTATTTATTGGATAATGTCTTCTGCCTATACCATCAACAAAATGAATTGCTGAAATACCATCAACTAACATATCCATATGAAGTGAATCTTCAATTGGGCTACCATCAAAATCTGCTGTAGGTACTGCTGCCAATTGTTCATCTAACTCAGTCATGATATTATCCAGTATAAGACTTTTACTCTTTTTGTTTTTCATGAAATCTTACATATATGGGACAAATACAAAAGTCAATTAAATTATGAAATATTTATTAACAATTACTCTATGTTCAATGATTGACAATGTATGTATACCACCCCATACATTTCCAAATGAATTCTTAGATTTATATACTTGTCAAACAATGGGGTATAAAAAAGCCCTTGATAAAATTGAAGAAATAGGTATCGATAAGGTAAACGAATTTAAAATTTACACAACATTTGCATGTAAGCCATTTAACACTATATGATTTTAAAATTTATATTACTAAGTAGTATGTGTTGGAATTTTCACGATGTAGGTACTCAATGCACTCAATATCTTGTAGATAACCTTTCAGATGCCACCACATGTAGAGAGAAAGCAATAGAGTTAGGTAGAGCCAATAAATCAAAGATCGAAGAATTAGGGGGGTTTATGGACTATTATGAGGTACATTGTATAGCTATTGACCCTGAAGGCTACAATCTTGACCATTCATTCAAAATATCTTATAATATCTTATGACGGCTTATCGTATCAGAGCTAGTATGGGAGGGCAGCAATTAGACCATGTTGTTGAAGCTGCAAATTGCACTGAAGCGATATTAAATCTGTCAGAACAAGTGGACCAAGGTAAGGTTGAAATAATCGATGATGGTTTCACCGGGAACACTAGGGTTCACATAACTTATGAGGAACTAAAATGAGTCCTGAAAAAATAAAGTTGTTGAAAGAACTTCAAGAACTTGAAAATAAGTGGTCAGCTGATTTAATGACTAATGGTCTTTGTACAGTTGAAATGCTTAAAACAGAAAGTGATATTAGATCTAAAAGAAATGCGATCAAGTATCAAGATGTACAAGAAAATTTAGCTGCTGTTGGTTAATTTTTCTTAAGTTTTAAAAAAGGAAACTTTTTACTTAGGGCATCTGTCGGCTTTTTAAACTCATAATGATTTATAATTTTAAATAACTTTTCTCTTTTAGCTACAGCATAAGGTATAAATAATTTTGCAAGATGTAGTGCTTTTTGGTGAGAGCATCTCCATCTCCATTGATCTTTCTTTCCCATTGATCCCTTACCAATCCCTTTAAAATGTATTGAACCAACTTGAACAATATCATAAAAATTTTTAATACAATCTAAATCTGTCATGGCTATTTCCATAGCTACATTCCATTTTAAATAAACTTTACCATTTTGTTTTTTACATTTATATTGTGCGTAATTTACATTTCCTTCACCATCAAATAGTCCAGCTGCATATCCAACTAAATCTTGATTGTTATGTGGTTTATTATTATTTTGCATCTCCCCAACTCTTCCCAAGACCAAACTCAACTACACTTGGAACTTTAAATTCTATTGAACTTTGCATTATTTTTTGAATTTCTTTTGCATGAGATTCATCTTTAATATTAAAACATAATTCATCATGTATTTGCAACATAGGTAAATGACCAGCACTATAACAATCTAACATTGATTGCTTTGTTTGATCTGCAGAAGATCCTTGAATTAATCTATTTAAAGCTTTGTAAGTATAAGCTCTTTTAATATTGTCCTTACCATACTTAGCAACTGCATCCTCATATTTTTCTGCGACATGCAAACCAAAGTCTCTAGTTTCCCACATTTCAAATCTACATTTTCTACCTTTTTTAGTTCTTATGACTCCCTTTTCATCAGCTGCATATTTACATCTGTCTGATAATTTTTTTACAAAAGGAACTTTTTTATTATATTTAATAATTAATTCATTAGCCTCATCTTTGGTGACACCCAATGAGTTAGCTAACTTATTCTTACCCATTCCATACATCAAACCCAGACCAATTGTTTTTGCTTGAGTTCTTTCAATACCAACAAGGTCGGCAACAGTTTGATGAAAGTCTGCACTTGCATTTTGATAAGCCTCTACTAATTCATTAGAACCCTCATACCCATCTCCGATAGATGCTGCATAGTGTACTGTCATTCTTGGCTCCTGTTGTGAATAATCAAAACTACCCCACTTAAAACCCTCCTCTGGTATAAATAAACTACGTATTTTAGGACCAAAGTCTTTGTTTCTGGCTGGGACTTGTTGTAGATTTGGATTACTCATTGAGAGTCTACCAGATACAGTGCCTCCATTGTCTCCTCTTAATTGATTAATCTCTCCATGAATTCTTCCATTGATTTGATACTTCATGATAGAAGATAAAAAAGTTCCGTGAAATTTATTTACTTCTCTTGCACTTACAATTAGTTGTGCTATTTTGTTTTTATTATTAATTAACCAATTTTGTGTAAAGGAAGGTTCTTTTGTTTTCTCAGTTCGCGGGTATTCTAATTTCAATTTGTCAAAAGCTTTGGCAATCTGGCGGGGTGCCCAAATATCTATTTCTAGTCCTGTTTCTTTCTGTATATCCGATAGTATTACTTTTTCTTGGAGCTTCATTTCTTTTTGTAGTTCTGCAGCTTTTTCCACTTGCACTCTCACACCTCGTTGACGCATCTGTATTAATATCGGAAGCAGTTGCTGCTCCATTTCCCATACAGTAGTTAAGCTTTGTTTTACTATTTCATTTTTAAATCTTTGCCATAATTTTAAAGTAAGCTCTGCATCTTGTTCAGCATAATAACCAACATGCTCTGCCGGTAATTTCCACATCTCTGCTTTTGGATCTATACCATGTGCTGCTGCAGCTTCTCTTAATTCTGTTTCTGCTTTTATTTCATTAAGATAATCTACTGATAATGTATTTAAAGAATAAGAAAATCTATTCTCATCAATCAATGCAGCTGCAATCATTGTGTCAACTATAGGTCCGTGAACCTTGATACCAGATGCTTCTAACCAACCTACATCATATTGTGCATTGTGAAAAATTTTTGTACTCGGTAAAGCACAAATGTCTTTCATATATTTTTTTACTTGTTCAGGTATCATGTTACCCCCACCTAGATGGCCAAAAGGAAAATATCCTTTCCATCCCTCAACGGCTACTGCAAACCCTACTATCTCTCCCTTGCCCAAAGCCCAACCAGCTCCAAGTCTTTCATTAATGCCATCATCTCTAGTTTCTAAATCAATTGCTATTTCTTTATACTGAGACAAGTCCTTATATTCACTAGGTGTATTCCACATAGATTTTTTAAAAGTTAAAGTTAATTGTAATCCGTTACTCATTTCTAAATATCACTATCATTAATGGTTTTATGTAAGCTATCTTATTTGGGTCGTCTTCTGTTCCATCATCATGACCAAACCTAAAACCTTTAACTGGTTTTTTTAAAAATCTTATTTCACAATTAGGATTCTTATAAATAAAATCATGAAAGTATTTAGTATGTGTGGATGATGGTAATAAAAAAACACCAGTAAAGTTTTTTGTATTGTATGCTTTTTCAACAAATTTACCAATCTTTCCATCGAATAAAGGATGGATGTAAGCAATTTCTCCAGACCAATCTTTAGTCAAACAATCATCATCAATTGTATAATATCTTGGTAGCAAATGATTATTATGAGATGCACAACAATCAATCGTAAAATCAAACTCTTCTATTAAATCTGACCAAATATTTTTAGGTGTCCTAAGATATTTCATTATTTTAGAACAAGTAAAACTTAAGTTTGTCTTTTCATATTTTAATTTTTTATTAATCATTTAGATTCTTTAAGTAATGTTCTTACTATTGTTGTCCCTGGATTTAGATCGAAGTCTTTTATGCACCCCATCAATAAACTGCTTAACAACACAATCACCACAATAATAAATTTTGTTTTCAATAATAGCTGCATCTCTATCACACTTTGAACATTTAATTTTTTTCTTCATCTTTTAGATGTTTAATTTCTAAGTCACAATAATGTTTTATTTTTTGTAAATCTTCTATGGCTTTCCCTTTAGATAAGTATCTACATACATATTTAATTATATTAGCTTGAAGTGGATTAAGACCATTCTTTCTAATAAAAGTCCAAGGTTGAATAATAAATTGCTTATAGTGGGATCCTCCAACTTGTTTGCCATCAGGAAAAGTTTCGTCAAAGATATCTTTATTTGTCATTTTTTTCTTGTACATAAATTAAATAATCTTGTCCAATAGGATAGTTAAACTTATAGTCAGTTCTTAACAAATGTAAAGTTTTTCTTGCTCTAGTAACTCCAGTGTACCAAACTTTACGTTCATCACTTTTTTCTTGTTTATTTTTATTTTTATAATCAGATGGATAATTACCTTTACTGTATAATACAACATGATTCGCTTCCCCACCCTTAACAGAATGAATTGTATCAATGGTTATAAGAGGATCTTTATCTAATTCTTTTTGACCATATCTTCTAAGTAATCTTATGAAATGTCTGACTTGTCTTGGTTTAAAATTTCTTCTTAGTATCCAATACCATGGTTTAGTTTTTTGATTATCTTCTAAGGTTAACCCACACCATTCTTTTAATGTTTGAAAATCATACTCTTTTAAATCTGGTTCTGCTCTCCAAAATTTATCTTGTCTATAATTTGGATCTTCTAGCTCTCTTATATATTTATACATATTACGAGCTGATTTTTTATCTATCTTTTTATTTTTAGTTATAGCAGTCCATGCTTTTATTGCTTCCCATTGTTTTTGATCAAAACATTTTGTGCCCTTATTATCCTTATAATATAACCCAGCATCCTTAGCTAACATTCTTAATTCATTAACAGTTTCATTAATTCTACCAAGAATGTACCAATCCTCCTTAAAATTTTCAAAAGGGATTTCTTTAAAAGATAAATAAGCTTTTACATAACCTTTAGTTCCACCAGGGTAGTATTCTTTTTCCTCACTATCATTTATTCCTCTTCTAATTACTTGTGAGAATCTATGTATGGCTTCTCCGAATCTTTGAGTCTTTCTAAGTTTTACTTTACGCCCAGGGAAAAATTTAGTGAAATATTTTGGATCAGCTCCATTCCATTTGTATATGGCCTGGTCATCATCTCCTGCTAAATATATTCGATCTACTTTAGGAGCCATCTTATATATGACAGACCATTGTAAAGGTGTGCAATCTTGAGCTTCATCTAATATTAAAACTTTAAGTGGTGGAAAATCTACTTCTTTTATTGCTCTTTCGATCATATCATCAAAGTCAATGAACGATCTTTCTCCACCCCCTACTTTATAATGTTCATAGGTACTTATCTTTCTGAGAAACACAGTGAGTGAATCTCTCTTATAACTTTCTAGCTTATATGCTTCTTCTGGTTTAATTAATAAATTTCTAGCTTTACTATAAACACCTAATGACCAATCCTTATACATAAAGTTATCGTCAGCTAATCTTTTGTCTGAAGTTTTTATTACTTTAGTTTGTAATGCAAAATCTATTGTACAATCTTTTGGATCAAATACTTCTTCTGGAAAGTATCTTCTACAATAGGTATGCAGTGTTTTAAATCTAGAAAAATCATCTGTGTTATATTGTGGAAAAGACTCCATAGCTCTTTTAACAGCAGTGTTAACAGCTTTGTTTGTAAAAGATAAGTATGCTATCTCTTGTGGTCTAATACCTTTTCTTAAATAACTTTTTAAAACTTTTTCTATAAGTGTGTAAGTTTTACCAGTGCCTGGGGGACCAAAGATCTTTATGGTTTTGTGATAAAGTTCTTTTAATATTTTAAGTTCTAAACTTTCCTGTGTGGAATTCTTCATCCATCTCCGATACTTCTTTTGTTTGTTTTGGTTTAGTTGCTTTTTTGTAATCTACAAATTTAGGCATCTCTACCGACCATACATTTTTAACACCTTCATGATAATCTATTCGTTCACAACCTAATAAGTGCATAGCTTCTGCTGCACTTTTAAATGTTTTATCATTACCTAAAAACTTTTCAAACGTAATCTTTTTGAAATAACAAACATTTGTTTTGGAATCTAAGACAACATAGTTATCCTGTAATTTATCAAAGTCATCCTCTTCAATATGACTCTCAAAGAATTTTTTAAGAAAATTATATTTTTCTTCACCAAGAGTATCTTCGAATTTCATCTTCTCATTCTCTACTGCTTTTTTGACAATTGTAGACATAAGCATTTCAAATGGAGATGGTCCACTTCTTGGTCTAGGTAGGGTAACCCAATAAATTCCATATCTTAATAATTTTACTCTAAAAGACTTTTCATCTTTCATATCTTCGGGACCAATAATAATTTTCTCTCCTTGAAACTTAAAAGAATATTCAATCGACTTGGTACTTCTTATAAATTCAATTTCTTCAAAATCATCTATTAGATCTGGTACTTGTGAACCAATACCAAGTTTTCTAAACTTACATAAATCTTTATTACATATTGGTGTAATAGCACCAAGCTTAGGTGGGCATTTGTAATTGTAATCTTTTTTAGTTACAGATCTTGCAACAGAGTTTTCTACCTCTCTGGTATCCATAGGTGTTACAAATATTTCTTGGTTTCTTTTTTGGAGAATTGTTCTCATCTCTTCAATTGTAATTTTGCCATCAGACTTCTTCATCTCAAGAACACCAACATTATAAAGTAAATCATTACGATGATTACCAGACCACTTATCCATAATCATTTTTTGAACACATGGTGGATAATGTTTCCAATCTTCTTCAGGTTCATATTCCTTAACTTTAATATTTTGTAATTCATCTAAAGATAAAGTTTTATTTCTAATTATTTCAATAAAAGTTCCAATCATTACTGGGGTATTTGATTCATTATATGCAAACTCAGTAGTTGCATTCATATTAAAATAAGGCATGTTCATACACTTATTCATCGGGAATACTTCAAGTGCTTGAAAGAAATTTTTATTCCATTCATTTAATTTTTTTAAAACATCTTTTACTGGATACCAATTATCTAAAAACAAAAACAAATGTAGCCCACCTGATTTTGATCTTACTGGTACTAATGGTAATTGGTTGTCTCTAAGAATATCTATAACTTTTTTTTGTGAATAATCTTTATAACTTTGTGGGTCAATATCTATACACCCCCACTTACACATATCATCCTTTTCAGGTTTGATACCTATACGTTTCGTACCTTCTAAATGTTCCTTCCAGATTTTAAGAGTAACTGGTTCGTGGATCGTGAGTGTTTGACCTACTGTCTTGCCCCGTTCATCTACCTCTCCAGTAAGAGAGGTAGTGATGAACAGTTCAGAATTACCCTCAAATATTTTTAAGAGCTCCTGTTCCATGATTTAAAATGGAACGTTAGTTTTATCTGGACTATTATTTCCGTGAGCTTGATTATCTTGTGTAAAATCTACTTTACCAAAAATATCACTCTTCATAGCACTTTGATAAAAGGCTTGAGTTGTCTCCAATACTTTTAAATGTTCTTGAGTATTTAAAAACTTATCAAACTCAACAACCCATCCATACCAAGAGTTTTGTGAATTAGACTCTTTAGTAGTGCTTAGTTTGTAAGCAGTAGACCATGATGGTGGATTAAACATACCATTTTTACCTTGTGCTCTTCTAGACATAATCATTGAATTCCATGTCTTAGATTTTTTCTTTTGAGTAGATTTCATAGTAATTAAAGCTTGTTCCATTGGATTATAATTTTCATCCAAAATATAAACAAAGTGATTACCAGTATCTTCAACATAGTTTCCGTTTTCTAATCGGTCTTTGTTGTCGGCACCTCTAGTTGTTTCAGACATAATAGCTGGATCAGTATGAATACCTACTGGTCTTCCTGGACTATCCCCTTTGTCTTTCCACTCATTAAAAGTGTTTATGTAAAGACAAGGCACTACTATTAATCCTTGTCTACCTTTCCATACTTTACCTGATGTTTCACTCCATATGTCTCCTTGCTTAGCAGTCTCAACATATTTGCCATCAGTCTCATCTAAGACTGGAGAGTTAGCATAAAGTATTTTTAGGATTGGTAGTTTTTGATCTCGAGCTGTTACAAACTCTTGACCTTGACCCGCCATCTGCTCTAAATTTATTGCAGACGGAAGATTATCTTTTTTAGTCGTCATCGCTTTTTTTTCGATCATGATTATTCCTTCGTGGTTATTTTAGTTTTATTTGCAACATAAGTTCCAAACAGTTCAGCAGGTACATCTTTACCAAGGTCTTGAATTTGTTCTCTAACAAATCCTCTAAGACTACTTGGATGAACAGAAGTTTTCTGCTTCACTGGAAGACCTTTTGCTTTCAGCTCTTCTATAATTGATTTAGCTTCATTGTCTTGCTTCATTCCAAATTCCAAAGACACTTGGTTTTTAATCAAGTCTCCATGTCCATTTTCTCTAAGCCAATCAAAAGCTTCATCACTTTTAGACGCTGGTATTCTAGCTGAATAGAATGGTTTAACCTCAACGGATGAACCATCTGCTAATTTTAGCAGAGATAAACCAGCTTGTTGCATTAAGTTTGGAATTGTTTGCTCAGAAAGAGTAGTTTCGACTTCTTTTAACTTTTTAAGTTCTTCTTCAGCCGTCAATATTTTTTTCTGAGTTTCCAATAACTTATTGCAAGATTTAGCAATGTCTGTCGACATGCCAGTATCTACCGATATGATAGATTCTGCTTCTAAGTCCATAAGAACCTCCTTGTGCAAGAATCAATATATTATTAATTTGATTTATGCAAACAAATAATTTAAATAATTCTGCGTGTATAATTATAAAACAAAACCATTCAAACATCAAAGACAATCATTAATTGAAGGAGCCAAGCCTTATAACTTTGCTTATTTTATGGAGATGGGAACTGGTAAGACTAAAGTTGCTATTGATAATGCAGCTTATTTATATCAAGAACAAAGAATTAATTTTGCATTTGTGATAGCACCTAATTCTGTTTATCAAAATTGGAAAAAAGAAATTGATTTCCATTGTCCAGAGGAAACTAATATTTACATTTGGAAAGTAACCAAAGATAAAACATTTAAATTAGACCCAAAGAAACTTACATTTATATTAATGAATGTAGAGGCACTATCTCATGCATCAGGTAAAAAATGGCTTGAATATAAATTATTGAAACATGGTATGAGAAGCATGATTATACTTGATGAAAGCACCTCTATCAAAAATCTAAAAGCATCTAGATCTAAGGCTATTATAAAACTAGGTCAATTAGCTAGATATAAAAGAATACTAACTGGTTCTCCTATTACAAAATCCCCATTAGATTTATTTTCTCAATGTGCTTTTTTAGATAAGGCATTATTAGGTTATGATAATTTCACTGTCTTCAAAGCTAAATATGCAGTAATGTATAGTATTGAAAGAGGCGGTTATAATATTCAAATTCCTAAATATTATATTAATCTCGAAGAGTTAGAATATAAATTAAAAAACTTTTCTTATAGGGTTAGAAAAAAAGATTGTTTGGATTTACCAGAGAAGATGTATGTGCAAAGATATGTAGATATGTCAGAAGAGCAAAAGCTAGCTTATGAAAGATTAAAAATTAATGCTTTAATGATAATGAAAGATGAAGAGGTATCTTACAATAATAAACTTACTGAACTTTTAAAGCTTCAACAAGTAGCTAATGGTTTTGTAAAAACTAATGATGGTAATATTGTTGATTTTAAAACAAATGCCAAACTAAAAGAATTAATGAGTATCTTAGAAGAGAGTGAAGATAAATGTATTATATGGGCTAATTATGTACACAACATTGAAAGTATCAAAAGTAAATTAGCTGAAACTTATGGTGTTGATTCTGTAGTTTCAATATATGGTAAAGACTCAGTTGAGTCTCGAAATCAATCAGTAGAAAAATTTCAAAATAAAGATGAGTGTAGATTCTTAGTTGGTAATCCCACAGTTGGTGGATATGGTTTAACGTTAACTGCTGCTAAATATGTAATTTATTTTAGTAATTCTTATAACTTAGAAGTCAGACAACAAAGTGAAGATAGGGCTCATAGAATAGGACAGAAGTCTCAAGTCACTTATATTGATATAATCTGTAGAGATACTATTGATCAAATGGTATTACATAATTTAGAAAATAAAATTGAATTATCTGCTAAGACTCTTGGGGAACAGGTTCAGAAGTGGCTTTAGTCTTATGATATCTATCAACTCTCTCTAACCATTTATCTTCATACTCTTTTAATTTAGATTCATTCATTTTAAACTCTTGGTACAAAACATCTTTGGTACAAATACATATAAGGCCTTGTGTTATGAGACCATATTGTTCTTTGTGTGCTAATGAGTATGCTGCTATTTGATAATAATAATCTTCTACAAACTCTTCTCTCTTTGGTTTATTGCTTTGTTTAAAGTCAATGATTGTAGGTTTATCATCATAAAGGCCGACTACATCTGTGGCTCCTGCCCATCTATCTTCATAAGCTAGACTTACTTCATTACCCCATACCTCTTTCAATAGGTCAAGATTGTTTACTATCTCATGAGCCATAAGTCTTGCTTTAGCTCCATCCTCAGAGAGATTTATATAACCACGACCATCTATGTAGTTTTCAAGGACATAGTGCATCTCCGTGCCTCTGAGAGCCGCCTGAGAGGTAATTCTAGCTGCTTCTTGGTATCCTACTCTTTCACGCCACCTATCAAGTCCAGCTTTCTTTTCTTCTGATTGAGTAGCAGACAGTATAGTTGTAACACTTGGTATTTTTTTGTTACCTACATTATAGGTCCGTGAACCGTCCTCCTCTTGTCTAGTATATTTCTTATACTTGTATTTACTTACTAACTTAAGATCGGTAATTTGAAATTTGTTATTATCTTTGATTAGTCGCACATGGTCTTTTAGAATACTTTAAATAGAAGAGCAACAATTATTCCTATCATAGATGTCATTAAAAAAGCAGTAGAGGATATAAGAATTTTTTCTATTCTATGTATATCATTGTGTAAATCTTTTATTTGTTTATTAGTTTGTTCTTGCATGATTCTGCATAACTTCTCATGATCATCCATTCTTTGATGAGCAAGGGTATCTTTATTAGAAACTTTTCTTGGCACTTACAATTCCTCCCTTATTAAAAAGGTTAAGGGCTTGTGCTAATTCAGTATTAGATTGTCCCCCAAGTGGTAGATTAGAAGGTGTAACATTTGGTAAGGGTATGTTACTTGTGTTTTGAGGACTTGTAGAAGATACAGCTGTAGCTTGAGGTTGATTTAAATCAAACGGTATTGGATCTTCTTTAGTTGGATTGTAAGTTTCCTCAGTTGTAAAAAATGTATTATCTGGCAATTCATTTCTAAAAATTTTTTCTAAATTTTCTTGGTTTGATTTAATATTAGCTTGAACCATAGAATTTTGTTCCTCATCTATCAAACCTTCAGATACTAATGCCGAACCAAACTGACCCATAAATCTTGAGAACTGATTGAAGTTTCTAGCTTTTGCACCAGATGTACCATCAATTAAAAATTTCATTAATCTTGGATTAGTAAATACTCTTGATAAAGCTGCGGGAGCTACAACAAAAGCTAATGCTGAACCGGGATCAATTACTCCACCACCAGCTGCAGCAACAGCACCTAATTGTGTTAAAGCACCCATCTCTTTTAACTGAATAAATATTGTACCTCTACCAGCTTTTGCTCCAGGAGCAGTTATAGCTCCATCTGCAAATTTTAATGCATTTGTAAATTCTTTTAAATGTCCAGCTTGTCCTTTTGTAAGTAGACCACCTTTTTCTATAAATTCTTTAAAATCTCTTTCAACAAAATCTCTAGCCTTATTAGCTCTTAAATATAAATACTGATCTTTCATGTCAGTTGAATCAGCAATAAATTTTTTAATAAAGTGTCCTCTTATACCATCTTTAATTTTTTCTCGTTCAGCTAATTCTAATAAAGGTTTACCAGCACCTTTTTGACCTACTGCAATTCCAGTATCAGTCATATCAAGTTTTGTTAGGAAATCTTGTGCTACATCATTTTTTCCTTTAACTAATATTTGATCTAAAACTTTTTTCTGACCAATGTCTGTTTGTGCGATACGTTTAAATATACCAGCATTAAACATTGGACCACCCATTTGTGCTAGGTTTGAAAGTTTAACATACTCAGCTCTTAATCCCGCAGGTAAAGGCATTTTATCAAGTTCTGCTTTTAACAATTTTTGAATTTGTCTACCTACTTGAGTATATTGTGCAGATTTACCTCCACTACTTAACGCTTGACTTAAAGCTCTATATTCTTCTAAAACTTCACCAAAGGTAGCTTGGTTTGGCATAGTGTCTAAATCATTAATTAAATTTAATGCTTCTTCTTTAGCACCTGTTTGTCTAATCCTATCTAGTCTTCTTCTTTCTGTAGATAGTAAAGCTTTAAGACTAATTGCATCTTCAGCTTCTCGTGTTCTTGAATTAAACACATAATTTTTTCTTACACCATTCCAAGACAAATCTATTCCATAACCTGGTTTAGGTATTATTTTACCATTTACTGTTTGTTCTGTCGCCCTAGCCAATAAAGGATAAAGATCTTTATAACCCTTATTTATAAATCTATTGTATGCAAGATTACTATTTTCAACTGATTTTTGTATAAGGACATTTAAAGTGTTAGGGTCTAAAACATCTTTATCTACACCTTTAACAACTTGTTCTACAAATTCATCCATAGAACCAAGTAAACCTAATCTAGCACCTTCTTTAGCTGTAAGCATTTTACCGCCACCAAAGAATGAAGCACCAATAATACTCTCTAATGTATCAATCATATTATTTTCTGTTACAAGTGCTGGTGTTAATGTACCCTCATCAACTCTTTTAAAAAAATCTGCTCCTCTTTCAGTAGTTAATCTATCTACACTTTTTGATGCTAATTCAGGATTTTTTAAAATTTTAATTTGTTCTTCGGTCATCTGACCACCAATTTTTGTTTGTGTTTTTGCAATTAAATCATCAGTAATATTTTCCCCCTTAGCAGCTTTTTCTAATAATGAGTAATAAGCTTTTTGTCTTAAGATAGTTTGTGAGGCAGCTCTACCTCCTTTTATCATTTGAATTTTTTGACCAGCAACTTTGTTATAAACTTTACCCAAAGCACCAGCCATACCAAAACCAAGAACTTCACCAAAAGCACCTTGTGCTGCACCTCTTGCAACTTCTTTTACTATGTCTTCCTTAGGATCAAAAGCTTGAGCAATGGCAGCACCCGATCCACCCCCAGCTGCAGCTCCAACTGTTGCTCTTCCAATTTTTCCAACTGTGTTTGCACTTATGTTTAAAAGTGGTCTAGCTATTCTAGCTATTCTTGCAGCAGACATCGCAGTTAATGCTAATGAAGATCCTCCTGAAAAAGGAGCTAATGCAGCCCCTGCAATACCACCAGCAATAGATAAACCAACTTCAGTAATTATTCTTTTAAAAGTAGGAGATGCTAAAAAAGATTCAGTGTCTTGATTATACTTTCCTTTTTGTGCATCAGTTAAAATATCTTCTGGAGTTATAAAAACTTGACCATTATCAATATCTTGAATACCAGTTTTCTCATCATCTAAATTTCTTGCTTGTAAAAAAGTATCAATTGCTACTTGTTCTTGAGGAGTAGGTTGATCCCCTTTTATTTCGAATGTTTGTCCTGCTACTACTATCTCTGCCATTCATTACTCCGTTGATATTTTTATTGCACCTGATGCAGTTTTTTCAAAACCAACTGGAGAAGAAAAATCTATAAACTGAGCAACTCCACCTTGGCCTTCTATAATTTCTATAGCCGTACTAAAGTTACCACCAGTATTTTCAGAAATATCTTGAGCAGTCCCTAAATATTTTTCTAAGGCTTCTATTTTAGCTTCAAATACTCTTTCTGTATCTCCAACTTGGGGTATTAATTCTTTAATTCTTTCTCGTTCTTGGTCAGATACTTGAGCACCTGAAATTGCTTTTGTTAAAAATATTGTTGCTTGATCTATCTTTGTTTTAAAACCAGCATATTGTTTTGCGTAATCTGTTCCAGCTGCTTTACCAAAAAATCCTCTTAATCTATTTAAATCTCCAGGACCAACTGGTTTGCCTAAATTAACATAGTCAGTTGCAATATCACCTAATAATCTTCTTGTACTTTGAAAACCTCTTCTTTCTTCTAACTCTTTAGAAGTAGGTTTTGATACAACTGTTATTTTTCCAGTGCCATCAATTTGGGCTACAGTGCCTTTTGGTAAATTGTAAGCAGTTAATTCTTTTTCTCCTAAAGTTCTAACACCTTTTCCAGATCCCTTAGCCTTTTCAACAGATAAAATAGTTGCAGGTAATTTAGATACACCTTCTCCTAATGCACTAAATACAGGAGCTAAACCTTTTCCTTTAGCTTGTAGTAATGGAGCAGCAAGTGTTGCAGCATATATAGCTTTTTCTTTTGGAGATAATGCACTTATACCTCCTTCTTGAAAATGTTTGATAGTCGGTTTTAAATTTTTAAAATATCTATCTTTAAATAATTTTCTAGTTAATACTTTATCCATACTACCTCGGTTGCATCAAGTTGTAAGCAGAGTATGCACCTAGTCCTGCACCTAATGCTTGTCCAACTGGATTAGCACCGGGAGCCGTGGTTGCTGTAAGTGTACTCTGTGTTGTTGGTAAATTTGTCATAATACCTTTTAAGAATTCTATTCTTTGATAAGGTTCATATTGTCTTTGTAATGCAGTTTGTCTTTGTGCCTCTAGTCCTGCTTGACCAATTCCTCTTTGAACACCACCTGCCTGCATTTGAGCTTGAATGTCTGCAAGAGACATGGCTTGTTGTTGAGCCCCTAAAGCACCTAACGAAGTTCCAGCGGATAATTGTTGCTGCCTTTGAGTTTGTGCTGCACCTAGTGCAGTTTGAAATCCTTGTGCTTGTGCTTGACCTATGTTTGCTAATCTAGCTCTTTCTATTTCAGCTTCTGCAATACCTTGTCTTGCACCACCAAATGCACCTGCACCTACTGCTTGTGCACCTAATCTGTTTGTTGCCATTTGTGCTTGTCTTGTAATTTCATCAGTAACATATGACTGATATGGATTTAAAAATTGTGAAATATTAGGAGCAGCTTGTGCACCTTGTAAAGCAGTTATACCTTGACCAACAGTTCCAGCACCAACACCAACCTGCCCAGCTTGTGTGATAGCAGCTTGTTCTAATCCAGAAAGTGGAGCAACTTGTACTGCAGGTAATGATACTGGAGCAGAAGCTAGTTTAGCAGCTTGGTCATAAAGAGAAAGTTTTCTAGCTTCAACTCCTGGAGCTTCTCTTTGTGTTACAACTGATGAACCAGATTGTGTCTGGCCACCGCCTCCACCGCCTCCACCGAATATAAAACTCATTACTTAATCTCCTTTGTATATAAATATCTTTTAACATCCCAACCTTTTGTTTTTAAAAAAGGTTGCCAACCAGGTCTTGCATGTACTGCAATTCTTTTACAATTTGCAGATTTAGCAAGTCTTTCTATTGTATCAGCAAGTTCGTCTTGCCACAATTCTCTCTTCTCACCCTTTAACAAAATTACTTCACATTGATTAAAATTAGGAAGTAACGTGATTCGTGTAACACATACACCAAATACTTTGTATTGAATACCATCATCAGAACCAAACATAACAAATAATTGCATTTGATTGTTTTTTATTAATTGTTTCAAGTCTTCAATACTCATAGGGTCACCATCATATTTTAAACCCTCTCGCAACATAAAGTCTACTAAATTCCAATACTCATCAAGCATTCTAGGAAAAATTTCAAGTATCTCTACTTGTTTTTTTATTTTAGTTTGGTTTGCTTGCATTGACTAAATCGTAAATTCTTTTTAATTTTTTTTGTTGATCATAAAAAAAGTCAGCTCCTGCTTTTCTCATACCTTTAAAACTTTTTGGGTCTGCACCAGATAATATACCTGCTCCTAATACTGCATCTGCACGTGATACAAATTCTCCATCTGCTAATTGTGCTAACATAGTATCTTCATCTTTATCTCCAGCACCTGCACCATCTTCTACATAACCTTCTGCTCTAACATAATTGTTAACATCATTTTCGTTGTGATCTATTTTAGATGGAAGATAATTTACACCACCTTGATTATATTTTGGTATTGCTGTTGCAAGTCCACCTTGGTTTGCATAAAACATATTTGAACCAAAAACTTCTGATCTAGTAGGCATTGCGTTAGTAACTGGATCAAAACCACCTTCTAATTTTGTTGATTGTTGTTCATAAGCTTTTTTATAATCCTCTTCTGAAAAAATAGGTTTTACTTCTTCTTCTTCTCCTAGTAAAGGTAAAACAGAACTTGCAATCAAAGCAGTTTCTAATTTATTATCTTTAGCTTTTTTTAATAATGCTTGAATACCTGTTGGCTCTACTGCACCTTTTTTTGCTGCACCCATAGCTCCTTCTTTAAAAGCAACTTCTTGTAAAGCTGGTGTTCTAAATTGTGCACCTGCGACTTGTGATTTACTTAATTGTGGTAATCCTGCTGCTTGTTGAGCTACCGCAGATTGTCCACCAAAACCTATAGAAGAAAAAGCCGGTTGTGAAAAAGATTGAGGTCCTACACCTGCAGCTCCTAAAGCATAAGAACCACCACCAATTATGGCTGCATCTCTCAATGCTCTTTTTGTTGATTTACCCCGAAGTTTTTGTACGCCAAACGTGGCTAGTGCTAATGTAAATGGATCCATATACTAATTTCCTAATTATAGCATATATTAACATTTTACTTAGCTGGTATCAACTCATCGGCAAATCTGCCCTCATATGAGTATTCTCCAATATGTGAAATACGATCATCGACATAAGCATAACACTTGCCTCCAATATCTTTCCATAATTTACAAAAACTAAAATCTTCACCTAAATAAGTTTTGGTTTCAGGGTCATGTATACAATCAAAAAAATTCCACATATGTGGTCTATCAACATATTTACCATTTATAACTGTCTTTTGTACAATCCCCTTGTCTGGATATGCTTTGATAAGCTTATCAAATACTTGTCTTTTAATTAACATACAACCGGTTGGACTATGAGTTACTTCCATAACACCATTTTCAAGTTGAATATTTTTAGGGTCTTTAACTTTCATTGGATAAGTGTTCACCCACTTTTTTAAATCATCAGGGCTTTTAATTTGATTGTTTTGCATTTTTTGAAATAGTTTATCCCACATCATAGTTTTTAACGGATAAGGTATAGATATTATTTCTTTGTCTCTTTCGACCATTTTTAAAATTGATGGTGGATGAAAATATATATCTGAGTCTACAAATAACAAATGTGAAGCTTTGCTTTCTAAAAAAGAAGATACACATAAATTACGACCCTGAGTAACAAGTGAAGATTTTATTAAAGAGAAAGTTATTTTAATTTTTTTATCTAAACAAAGTTTTTGAAGTTCAAGTAGTGCTTGTGCATAATGTATAGAACATTCACTATGTACGGGTGTACAAACATGAATAGAAAAAGCAGTTGACCATTTTTCTTCCTTATCATTTTTCCATATCGGATTTATTCTTTTTTGATATTCATCTGGAAGAACTTTAAACTCTTTTAACGTTTGGTAAGTGTCTTCATTTACAAATTCATTTTTTTCGTTCATGTAAAACTCCTTTTAAAAAACTTGTCCATTCTTCTCCTTTTTTATTCCAGTTATAAAATCTTTTATAGAATTTCTGCTGTTCTTCAAGATGTTCTTGAATATAATCTTCATGTAAATAAGATGCAGCATGTTGTATTGCATTTGCAGTATCAATAGCCATTTGTTCGTAATCACTACTATAGTTGATGTAAGTAGGCCATTCAGAGCATGTCTCGAACAAAGCTCCAAAATTATTTGTAATTACATGTACACCAGATGCTAGAGCCTCTAAAGCTGAAGCACAAGAAGTTTCTTCAAATATAGATGGATATACGAACATATCATAATTAGGCATCATCTCTCTAATATATTCATTAGGTTTATAACCTATATAATTTACATTAGGTAAACTTTTGGCTTGTTCATACAAAGGTAAAAAATCTTTTTCATTTTTTTCTGCAAATTCTGAACCATAAATTTTACAAGAAGAGTAGACATCTAAAACTATATTAGAATCTTTTATTTCTTGCATTGCTCTAAGTAAAACATTTAAACCTCTCCAAGGAGTACAATGGTGTACAAGTTTTATAGGAGTTCCTTTTTTATATATTTTTCTTATTGGAAAATCTTCTATACCATTTTTAATTACGATAGATTTACTTTGAGGTATATCAAAGAAAAGTCTAAACTTTTCATAGTTCCAATGACTATTAAAAACATACCAATCATATTCATTGTGTCTTGATTTGTTTGCAAAGAATTCATGTAAATTAGGTTGATCATAAGAATTTTTTTGCCATAGTATATTTACTTTATTTGGATCGATTGGCACTTTTCCTGGAATAGATGTACAAATTTGAACTTGATCTAATAATTCTTTTGGAACATACTTATTAAGCATTTCCATTTGTAATTCGGTAGCACCTCTAGGTTTCATTATTTTTTTGTTAAAGCATCCATTGATACTCTTGTAACTTTTATTTCAAGGTCTTGCCTAAAATCATCTTGAGTTGTATCAATATTAGGATCTTTAACTTCAGCATCGAATTCTTCTTTTGTTTTATAAACTTTACCAGTTCTTTTGTGTTTAATAATTTCTTTTGCTTCCGCAGGTATTTTGGGTAAATTATTTGTCATCTTTTTTTTCTTTTTTTTTATCTTTTATTTTTGCATTTGCTCTACCTAAAGCTTTAAGCGTATTAAATAAAATATTAATCAATTCCTCTGTTTTATTCATATCTAATTCTAATGCAGTTTTTTCTTGAATAATTTTTACTTCTTCAGGTGTAAAATCAATTCGTATGTAATCATCATTTACAGCAATTAATTTCATGGTCTGCCTTGTCTATTATATTTTTTATTATTTTGCAACTTCTTTTTTTTATTAGGACTCTTACAATGACGGCCTGGACGCTTACGAGGTTTTGGCCTTGGTACGAAGTGTACAAATTTTTGTCTAGCCATTTTCCTGTGATCTATCTAATAATGCATAAGATACAATACCTTGAATTTCATCGGCTGTACCTGCAGTCATTTTTAGCACATCTCCTGCCTCTAAAACTAAAGTATGATTTATAATATCTATTGTTGTTGTTGCTGCTATTTGTTCATTAAATATTCTAAAAGTTGCAGTTGCAGAAGTGTCTGTAACTTGCACACTTAAACTTACTGCTCCAGTTGAACCATTGTTAATTTGTATTTGTTTTATTAAAATTGTTGCATCACTAGGGGCTGTAAAAACACTAGTTGTTCCAGTAGTTGTTAAATTAATACCTTCATTTTTGTATCTAATTGTCATGATATAAACCAGGTAAAAGTATCTTGTTCATTTTTTAATTCTTGTTGATATGAAGTGTTTAACTTATCTTGCATAGTTCGTAAAGACTGATTTATCTGTCTTTGATTTTCTTCAGTATAAAGAGGTGATGGTTCTGGAATTACAATATCTACTCTAGCCATTATCTCATTCCATCTGGTTGAACGTCTGCTCTAAACGTGCCATAACGCCAATTTTGATCTGTTGAAGTATTTTCTACTTTTAAACTTGCAAATCTTGATCGTGCTCTAGTATCAACTTTTTCTGTAGAACTTGATATAGTAAAAGGTCCGAGAGGCGAGGAGCTTGCAGTATCAGAAGGAAATCTTCTTAAATTTATAGTGATCTGACAATTACCTGTAAGTAACTTAAAATCAGGAATAAATCTTCTCATGCTCATAAAAAATTGACCATCTCCTCCCTGACTTAAATCAAAATCCCCAGATTGTATAAAAGCTGGAATTGCAGTTTTATTACCTTCAGAGTCTACTTGATTAACTCCTGTTTCATGTGCGTAATAAGTAGTTGCACCATTTATATTTGTAATACCTTGAATCGTTGGAAAAGTTGGAACACTAGTTGAACTAAATTCTGTAGCATAGGGCACATCATATAAATTAGCATCAGCCCAAGTTGTTCTAGCTAATGATCCAGTTGTCCACGTACCATTTTGATAATTATATGTTACACATCTGTCAACCAATGAACTACCATTTTTTGGATAGAACCAAGTTATTTCTTCATAAAGATGATTAAGACCAGCATAGACTGATTCACCATCTCCATAATTAACTCCTAAATTAGATCCTTTAGTTGTAAAAACAAAATCCTCTACTAAACATGGTAAAGCTTTAACAGTACCATCATAAACAAAAAAGCCACCTGATTCTCCCATCCAGTACACAGCTCCATTAACATACTTCATTGCATGTTGACCAATACATCCACAATTAGAACCAACTTGTCTTACAGAAAATGTAAACGGAGGTCCCACAAACTGAATTACATATGCAGCATTATCAGTTAATACAAAAGTATAATCTTTACCTTTTATTGCTCCAACAATTTTTGTACCAGAATCAAGTCTAAAAAATCCTGCAGTGTTAACTGAAGTTGGGGTATAGTCTGTAATATCTTCCTGATCAGAAAATCTTATAAACATTTTATCTTGCGTTCCTGGACTTCCAATTGTAGTTTCAGTTCCAAGCATAAATAGGTGTCTGTCTCTATCAGAAACTAAAGACATTACAGATTGTGTTGGTGCATTTGAAATTATGATAGCTCTAGTAGTAAGTGCATTAGGATTTGAATTAATAGGATTCCAAGAAAATGATTTTCCATTTTTAATAGTTGCTATTAATTGTTCTCCAAAATTATCTAGTGACCATGAAGCTGGATCAACACTTAGAGTTTGTGATAAAGAAGATTCTCCCCACCCAGTAAAAAATTCTACACCTGATCCATCAGCATGAGCAGATCTAGTACCCGCCACTGCTCTCGTTATTCCAGTTAAATCATTTGTTGAAATACCCGTATAAGAAATAAATTCAGCCCCTACTTTAATAGTACCTGATGTTGGAAAACCACTTGTTGAAGCTAAAGTAATAGAAGTTCCAGACCCACCTGTTCCTGCAGTGTCATCTAATAAGGCACCATTAAGAGTTCCAAATACTTGTTGACCTCCACCCCATAAAGCAGTGCCCCATCCAAATCCAAAAGTTGAACTTAAATTTCCAGGTTTTACATAAGGGTTTATAGTAGCTGATCCACTACCATTAACAGTTGTACCTGCTGCAGAAGCCATAGTAATTGTAAATTCGTCACTATCAGGAACTGTGATTACTTGAAAAGTGTTTGTCTCAAAATCTGCTGTTGTGTAACCAGCTCCACTTGGAGGAGTTACCGATGTAAAAGTAAATAAATCTCCTGGTTCTAAAGAATGTGCAGCTTTATTAACTGTAACTGTAGCAGACGTGTTTACAGTATCAAAAGTACATCCAGTCAATGCTGTGTCTAAAGGAGTAATATCATAAAAAGCTCCTTCATAATAAATAATTAAAACTTTGTTTGTTCCTATAGCTCCATATTTTCTTCCATCTAAATCTGCCCATATAAATTGTTCTCTTGCTGCACCAACAATTGTGTTATCTAAAATTTCTGCCCATCCACCTATTTTTTCTGGTAGACCATATCTAAATCTAACAAAATCACCATCAGTCCACTGACCCTCTGCACCAGTTTGTGTTACTTGTTTATTAAACCCAGGTTGTATTTGTACGTTTGTTAAAGGCATGTCATATTATACCATTTTAATTATACTTCTTAAAGTTCTTGCTTATCGTTGATTTTATCATTTTTGTAGTCTGCAAAAGGACCATCTTTGTTAACATAGTGTAAAAAAAATTGAAAATGATAGTCTCCCTCATATGGTTCTCTCCAATGTTGTAATTCACACCCCTTATAAAATACAGCATCACCTGGCTTCAAAGATACAGGTTTTCCCTCCATATAAATAGGCCAGTCAGGTTTATCTGCATCAACAAAAATTGTTACACTATATTCACAAGAAGGCCTATCTTTGTGGCTATCTAATGTAGACTTATAAGTATAACATCTCCAAAAAGAATAAGTATGGTTTAATCTTAAACCAACCTCTTCTTCAACTTTATTTTTTTTAATTTTTAAAATAGAATCTAATAAAAAATCTTTATAAACACCAGAGTCATAATTAATGTTATCTGCAGCAAAGTCATAACATTTTCTTTGTTTACTTTTTAAATATTCTGCACACAAATTTATTTCATCTTGAGATAAAAAATTTTTGACTACCTTATATTTTGCTCTACCTAGCTTATCCATGATACTATTACAAACCTTGTTCCTTCAGTTACTTTTTGAGCAGTATGTGGGTACATAAAATTAGAAGGCCATAATACTAATTTTCCCACTTCTGGTTTTACTTCTTTTATAATTTCATTAGTTTTTGGACAATGGAAAGTTAGACTTCCACCCTTATAATCATTATTTAAAAAAATAATAACGCTTAGTAATCTCGGAAAATTAATATTGTAATCTGTATGTGTTTTGTAAAAATCTCCAGCTCCATATTTAAGTATAGATATTTCGTTTATTTGAGAAGCTGAAAATTTTGTATAAAATTTATTTTCAAAATTTTTAATTGAAGTAAAGATTAATTTAGAAATTAAATTGAACCAATGATTTTCTGTAAAACTTTTATCCTTACTTAGACATGATCCTTTTACTTTTCTATGTGTGGTATTAATTATAGATTTTTCTTTATTTTCTTCTGTTATAATTCCTTGAGCTTCAAATTCTAATTTATTTGCAAACTGAATCAAATTGCCAATTGTTCTTGGTGCTAGAGTTGGATGTACAATGTGTATAAAGTCTTTTATGTCCATTTTTTCTTTTTCCATACTTTTGTTTTATAACTATGTAAAAAGGAAGTCCAAAAACCAATTCCAATATTTGGTTTACTATCTTTTTTGACTTCCATTTTCCAATGGTCTCTTTTGAAAGGAATTACTTGAACATAAGGTGTGCCTGCTTTGATAGAGTAAGAATTTTCTTTAGTGTGTTTTTTAAAAACAATAGGAAAATTAATTTTATTTCTGTAAATATCAGTATCAACAATTCCAGAAATAATTTCAAAATTATTTTGATTATTATTTAAAACATTCAAGAATAAACAAGAATAACCTTTTGGTGTTCTTATAGTCCAAGGATTCATAATTTTTAAAAAAGGCATTCCGTTATTTTTCTCTATCATTGGAGAACCCTCTAATTGATTTTTATCATGAAAAGTTGAATCTATTTTTTCTGGACTATTAGTAATATGATCCTTACTTGCAATATTCAAATTAAGATGAATTTTATCATCTTTATGTTTGACTGCTAATTCCATATCAGTTGGAACCTTTAATATATAGCCAGAAGTAATAGCATCTAAAAAAGGCATACAACCTTTTATTGTTTTTTGATCTATTTTATGGTCTAATTTTTTAAACCAACTAGGAATATTTAATTTAGTTGGAATAGGAAGTATATTGGGACTATTTTTAATATATTCTTCCTCTGCGTAAAATTTTATTTTACATTCATTAAACATTGAGTTTTTATACCACTTGAAAGTGGTAAGTCAATTAAGTATTAATATGTGTAGCTAAAGAAAGAGGATGCATTGAGTTTGCACATCTATCACAAATATCTTTTTCTATATTTCCAGTAAAAGGAAAAGATATACTTGATACATCAATTAAATCCAACTCACTTAAGAAAAGTTCTATTTTATCTTTTTTACTTTCGTTCCAATCACATTCTTTATAAATATTCATTTCCTGTTTAAACCATTTAATTTGATCTTCGTATTCAGTTTGATTTAGAATTTTTGGATTTCCATTTTCATCTTCTGGTGCTGGAATATCAATCCAAGTTAAAGAATTATCTTCATTAACTGTAAATGTTTTATTGTAAGAAACAAAATTATTATAGTCAGAATCTGAAATTTCTAAAACATGATAAACAGATTCTAAACCAACACTTTCACTGGATGATAAAATTCCAGATAAATTTATTCTTTTAATTTCTTTGTTTAATGAAAAAAGTAACTTTGCCATAATAATTACCCTATATCCTCAAAAACCAAAATTAAACCATTTCCACCATCATTGTTTATCGAACTGGGACCATTATATGTTTTTCCTCTACAATGTTTCGATTGACTTACATCTCCGAAAGTTCGATCAAAATTTTGTGTGCCTGAGGATGGACCTGATACTTGGTAAGAAATAACTGCTCCTGGAGCAGTACCTGGGTTTCCTCTCGCACCAAACCCTGATCCTGCATTACCTGCATTAGCAGTAAAATTACCAAATGTTGAAGCATTACCAGTATTACCAGATGCATTTGGACTTCCATTGTTTCCACTAGTACCAGCTGCATAATTTACTGTTAGGGCTTGAGTAATACTTGTTACATAAACACCTACCCCACCTGATCCACCCACACCAGGAGGTCCAAAAGTTCTAACTCCTGAGCCACCACCACCCATAAGTACTTGAACTTTTGATGTTGTTGGTTGTGATGTAAAAGAATTACCTGGGTATGTTGTACCATCGTCGCTATTTAAAGTTAAGACCATATTTCCGCCTCCAGCAGTACCGGTAGATGCAGCTGTTAGTCTTCCTTGTGCATCTACAGTAATTGATGCAAGTGTATATGAACCTGCACTAACTGAAGTATCTGCAAGTTTTGCAGCACTAACCGCATCATCCGCAATTTTTGCAGTGCTAACTGCAGAATCTGCAATTTTTGCAGTAGTAACATTAGCATCTAAAATACCAGCAGTAACAACTGCGTTATCTGAAATTTGAGCAGCTCTAATTGCATCGTCTGCAATTTTAGCATTTGTAACCGCATCATCTGCAATTTGTGCAGTTCCAATAGTTCCCCCTAAAGTATCTAAGGATACTTCAGTTATATTTGTACCATCAGAGTATGCAGCATAAATTTTTGCAGCGTCTGGAGAAAATCCAGTCCCTGATACAGTTTTAATTGTTAAGTTAGATGGATTTGTTAATCCTGAACAATCAAAAATATAAAATTTTTCAATTGAATTAGGCACAGTACAAATTGTACTAGCTGCAATTGTTGCAGTAGCAAATTTGATTACCATATTTCTTGCGTTTGATAATGTACCATCAGTCATAGCAAGAGCTAACGTACCTCCTGATGATAATGTTACTTGTTCAAAACCACTAATGGCTTGTTGAATTAATCTTAAATTTTGATTTGTTTTATCTCCCCATGTACCAGCGTTTTCGCCAGTTACCATAAGTTCTAGTTTTAAATCTGCGGAATAACTTGATGTCATAAATAAATTCTCCTAAAATATCTTAATTATACATTTTCTATGCTGCCAAATCAACCTCTGACCATGTATTAGTTACACCTGGATTTACTTCTTGCCAAGGTGTTACTGCAACATTACCTATAGAAGAAGTCATTTGAATACCTGTAACATCAATATTAGCTAAACCAATCACGGTTACTGAACCAATAGAACTAGATAATTGTAATCCTCCAACACCTATAATTTGACCAGGTATTTCAGCATGTTGACCTAAAGTTAAAGTTGCTGATTGTCCAGTAACTGATTCATTTGTAGATTGAACCAGAGTAAAATCTCCCATGGTAAATGAAGCTTGAATACCAGTTACATCTACAGGAGTTTTAAGTCCAGCAATTGTAGTTCCTATTGATCCAGTTAATGATCCAGCACTACTTACTGTAACATTAGCATCAGCATCGAATTCTGATGCTCCAATCGTAAAGTCTAGTTGATCTTCAGCTGCAAATACAGTTATGTCAGAATCTATTTTTAGTGAAAAACTTCCAAATGTTGAAGTTAAAGAACCAGCACTTGTAACAGAAACCGATACATCAGTTTTTCCAATAGCAGAACCAATTGAAGAAGTTAAAGTTTGTCCAGTTGCTATAACAGAATAAGCTCCACCCCATGCAAGGTTACCCCAAGTTCTTCTACCCCAACCAATTCCTGTTAGTTCGTCTTCATCTACTGTAGCAGCACCAATACTACTTGCTATACCCAATGAACCAACTGGTACACCAATACCAATAGTTACTCCACCAACAGCCATGGATTCTAAACTTCCAGTTACTTGAACTAAAGCAGAAGTACCACCAATTGTTGTACCTTGAGATGATGTTAATTGAACACCAGTAACAGAGACATCCGCATTTGCGGTTGTTGTAACAGAGCCTTGAGCAGAAGCTAACGAAACTCCTGATCCACCCCAGTCATTAGAACTCCAAGTGGATTGACCCCAATATTCAGAGCCTGGCGACTGAACTGGAACTGTAATGTCAGCCACTAGGCTCCTCCTTTAAATTAAGCTAATCTTAAAATCGCAGCAGAAGTTGTAAACGCTGGAAACTGAATTGTAAATGTTCCAGACGTTGCAGTTTTATCTGCACCAAAATCTAATACTGCTACAGCATCAGTAGTATTTGAACCACCATCTGTTGTTGTATTGTAAATTAATGCTCCTCTAGCAGTTAATGTAACTCCTACAAAAGATAAGTCAGCAAAATCAGTGATAGCCACTGAAGATGAAACTTTAACACCTTGATTTACTAAAGCTTTTCCACCTGCAGTATATCCTGATGGTGAAGAAACTTCATTTGCAGTTGCATAGTTTGTAGTTGATTTACCTAAAGTTGCTGAACTTGTATACATCGCTAATTTATAAGTATCTGATGATGTATCAAAATCATGTTTTGCTTGAAGTAATTCTTTTTTAAAAGAATCACAGATTGCATTTGTTGTTATTGCCATAATTATTCTCCTTTAAATTTATGGACTAGGAGAATCGACTTTGATTCTTGGAACTCCGTCTTGATATTCTCCTCGTCTTCTTCTACCCATTTGTTGTAGGGCAAAATTTTGTGTTTCTTCATTATACTTTGAATTATAGAGGTTGTATAGATTGTCGGGTCCTTTAAGAAATCTGAACGCTTCAGCTAACACCCCATGCAGTAACATTGATTCCTGATAAGTTGATAAAAATGTGTTATTTGATGAAGTAAAGTTAGGTGGATCAATTATATAATTAATTTGAATTTCATATGCTTGATCTGGCATTGGAGCTACTAATAAAGTAAAATCATCCCAATTTGCCCAATATTTTGGTAAAGCTTGAGTAGAGCTACTATTAAATTCTGATATAAAACTAGTGTCTCTTTTTTCTAAAAATGTTCTTGTACCCGAATCGATTACTTGAACAGACCTTATTATAATTAGATCAGAGGGTAAAGTTACATATCTATTTGCAGCAGTAAAATTTGATGTTGAATATTTTCTTAAATCATCGTAATCAACTTTTCCTGCTATATCTAATTCAACAGACCTAATAAAATCTTGAATAATTGCATCAGTTAAAACATTACTATCAACTTCTGTATAGTTTCTAACTTGAGTTAAAAAATTTGCATGTGTTACAGCCATTACGTAATACTCACTCCTACATTACCTATTGTTGAAATTAACTCTCTTCTTCTATTTTGAAGAGATGGATCTTCTGGAACCATACTATGTATTGTTGTTGTAATACCATTTGATGTTACTTGAAAATCTTGAGTTCTAAATGCAAAATCTCCTGGCAAAGATAGATTAGCTACTCCTACAAATATTCCACCTGAATCTGCAATTGTATCATCATTAGGAGCTTGAGGATTTATAGCTGATATATCCGTTGGTTGTTGAAACTTCATTGTTCTTGGATTCTGTAAAGCTATAGCATCGGCTTTGTGATAAGGTGGATCTAATTGTGGATGCTTTGGTTCAAATTCAGAAATATGCACCAATGCACCAGTCCATTCTTTTACCATTTCTCTATAAGGAAATGCTTGGCCTGATCTATCAGATATAGCTAATGATCTTTTTCCACTTGCATAAGCCATTATACACCATCTCCAAAATATGTTTGAGGAGAAATATAAACTGAAGTTCTCGAACCATCTTCATTTAATGCTCTTAATAATTCATCCTCATAAAGTTGTTTTAATAATTGAATTCTATCTGGAGATTTTTTTTGTGATAAATAATATGCAAGACCAGAACACATGCATGGTAAAAATCTAAAAGGTACATCTGGATTATTTGTGTAAGATCCAGCATCTTCAATTCTATCAATTGAATAGTATTTTAACGTTGTAAAAGTTGATGCATCTGGAGCAAGATAAACACTTATTGTTGGTTGTGTTTGTCTATCAACATAATATTGTGATGGTTGACCTGTTGTTAATTTATTTGGTAAAGCGGAATAAGCCGATCTATCTATTTTTGTAAGTGCAATATCATTTGTAGAAGAAGTACCTTGTCCAGTTATATTTTGTACTGGAACACCAGCAGCATGAGCCACGGCTAACGAACCACGAGCTCCCCTTGTTGCTCCAGTTAATGTGTTTGTAGATTTACCAGTATAAGTAATAAATTCTAATCCTATTTGAAGTGTACCACTTGATGCAAATCCAGTAGCATCTGTTAAAACAACACTTGTTGCAGTGCTGGTTAAAGCAGTATTTAATGTTCCATTTACTGCACCACTAGAAGAAATATAAGCCTCTAAAACATCGTTTACTTGAATTGGAACTGAATACGTTGCAACTCCAGCTGTAAATTGGATTTGATTTAATTTAACTTTCCAGAGATGAACACCTCTGTTACCCCACTCTGAAAATAAAAGATTTAAACTTCTTCTGGCACTTCTTATATCATAACCACTATTAGTTCGAATACCACATCTTTCGTATGCTTCTTCTATAATATCATCGATTTGTAAATCGAATGTAGTAGTTCCTGACGTTGCCATAATTCATTACATTATATCTTTATAATAATCTAAAGTCTTTCCTGCGGGTAAACTTTCATCTTGTAGACCCATTCCTGAAGTTCTAGCTGCACCAAAACCTTTAGTTGACTTCATTTCACCACCTAAGAATTTTTTATCTACCTGATTATCAGATTTTTGTTTGTTACGTTCTCTCATTAACTTTTTTAATCTTTCTTTTCTTTTAGGGTCATCCATCATTTTTTTTGCTTCTTCAGGAGTAAATCTTTGCAGTAGGGTTTGAAATTTTTGAACAGTACCTTTGTTTTGTTTAGTAGCAGTTGATACAAATTCTTTTGCTTTACCTAATACATCTTTACCTTTGTAATCACCTTGCATTTTAAATCCAAGTTTGTAATCTTTTTTAGCTAACACACCTTTTTTGGCTTTTAACATTTTACCTTTTTTTGCAAAACCCATTCTATTTCTTACCTTTTCAGGTAGCTTTGCAAGTCCTGGATTTTTTTCTTTATTCACTGGTTTTAACATATCAATTCTCCTTAAGTTTCTATCATACCACCATAATACTTCTTGGTAAAGGTGCTTACATTTGTTGGTTTACCACCCACTCCTTGAGCTTTACTTCTTTTTCTCGCAACGGCACTCCTCTTTTGAGAGTCTGTCATCCTCGCTGCTTTGGCAGCAGGGACGCATTTTGGATACTTCCGTTTTTGATCCGATGCTAACTTTGAACGGCCACAAGGTGCGTAAGAACCATCTTTTCGTTTGCTTCCAATATCTACCCATTTTTGATCAAACCATTTTTTAAGACTCATTAGAATACGCCTTTAAAACCTTTACCTCTGATAGCTGCTCCTGTTCCTCTAGCCATACCACCTTCACTTCTTTTTTTTAATTTTTTAGTGATATTGAACATTACATTTTTATTTTTTCCTTGCTTTCCTGCTGTCAAAGAAAATTCAGAAGAGTCACCTTGATCAATACTACCTTTTTTTATACTAAGAGAAACCTTACTATTTATATTTTCTTTACTTAATTTACTAATCGGTTTTTCTAGTCCAGCAGAAACCAATGTATTACCTTTTCCAAAACTTACACCTGCTTTTGGTGTAGTAACAAAGTCATTATCATCTATGCCGAAAGTACCCCCGACTGTAGAGTCAGAAAGTGATTTTTTTAAATAATCTGGTATATTCTTTTTCTTTCCCATTAAAATACTCCTTTAAATTTTGTACCTCTTATTGCTGCTCCAGCTCCTCGACACATGCCCCCATCTCTTAACCCTTTAGCCTCTATTTTTTTTGCATCTCTAAAATCTGCTCTGTCTTCATCATCTCCAGCTTTTCTAGCATCAAAAGGATTATCGAAAAATTTTTCTTTTCTACCACTTCCAACTAATTCTTCTGCTGTTTGATATCCTTTTTTCTTTTTTTTATTTTTAGTCATCGTAGTTAAATAAATACGTTTACCCTTGGGTAAATCTTTTAAAATTTTTTTACTTCCTTTAGGTAAGTTTCTTAATATTGTAGACTCATCACTCATCTAACATTCCTTTGTAATAATTAGTATAACTTTTATTTGAAACTTCGTGACCTGCAAGATTGCCTTTTATGTAACTTCCATCATATGGTTCTAGTTTTTGTGCGAATTGTCCATCAGAAGCTTTTACAACAGATTTTAATGTTTTAGCTTGAGCAGCATGTAGTTTTGATGCTTTTTGTAAACCAGTTATTACTTTTTTAACTTTAGCTTCTCCACCAGAAACTTTACCAGCTGGTTTAGGTCCCTTAAAATCTTTTCTTTTTACACCACTTGGGTCTTTAATTTTACCCGCACAAATTTTACTAGCATAAGCATTAGCATATGCTGAAGGATATACTCGAAATTTTCTTTTAGCGGCCGCTTTGCCTCTAGCACATAGTTTTGTCATAGTGTTTAAGCCTTTTTCTGTTGTACAACTTTTTAGATTGTATCACTTTTGGCTTATAGTTTCTAGACCTTAACTTTTTTGCTACTGGATTTTTTATAAAGGTCATCATAGTACGAGCTAAGTCCTTTAACATTTGGAGCCTTTACTTTAAATTCTTTTCTAGTTTTTTTACCCCAACCTCTACCTAAGCCAGGTTCTAATAAACTTGGTATTTGTCCACGTGTTATTGCCATATATATTTATACCATAAAAGTAAGTAAATCAAAGATGACTAAATAAATATATCTTTTGCTTTACCTAATATAGGTTTGTATTTTGTTTTACCTTCTGATCGGTATGCATGTAAAAATTGTTTTCTATCCATACCCTCCGTTACGCTACAATGTATCCAACCAGAATTAGGTTCACCTGGAGTGTAAAATTCTAATATTAATTGATCCCATTCTAACTCTCTATGTATCCAATCTGCAAGTTCAGCATTATCAACGCCTACACATTCGAAATCTGCCGCTTCCGCTTTAGCATGTTGTGACCTGCTAGAGCTACCGATGGCTTCACATAATTCAGGGCTACGGAATCCGCTGGTCACCTTGACCCTGCCGAAGTGGTCACGTACCGGCTGTAAAATTTTTTCGCAAAGTGTTTTTAATTTTTCTATTTGTTCTGCGTTTGGATTATTATTAATTCCCTTACGAATTGCTGTGTCCGATTTAGTTAATTCTTCTAAAGTAAAATTACGTGAAAGTTCCATTATTATTTACCTCTACTAGTACATTTAAATTTAAACGATATTTTGTTTTTGTTGGTCCCACTCCTCTATGCTTCAAATTACTTTTAAAAATTTTAGCTTCATCTTCTATATCATATATTTTCTCATCACTTATTTCAATATAGCCATCAGAAGTATTTAAAGAATATAAAATAGAATAATGATTATTTTGGTCATGGTCACAATGATATGATCCTACTTCGTTTTGAGTGTAATAATTCCACATAATTCTTTTAATTTGTTTTAGATTTAAATTTAATTTTTTACATACAATTTCAGTTATTATAAAGCCAAAATCGTTTAATCTTATACTAATTAATTCATTTTTATATTTATCAAGACTAGTACAACACATCATTCCTTTAGTGTTTACATCTTTACCAAATATATTTTCATTATCAGATGTATCTTTACCAATCTCAAATCTAAGATCTGCTAAAATAGTTTTTAAATATTTTATCAAATTAGGTGTTAATATATTATTAACAATTTTATAATCCATTACTCAAGTATTAGTTTTTTTATTGATAAACTTCCGTCAATATTCGACTCTAATTCTGCCATAGATTTTATGCACTGGTATTTAACATGTCCATTAGGTTTTAACTGACGTTTAGCTACACGTGCCCCTTTGAGACATTCAGACATCGAAGTTTGTATACGTGCCTCCTTGATTTCTCCCTGTACAATCATAAGTAGGGCAACCACTAACTCTGTCATACTATCTTACCTTTGTTTTCACCTTGCTTGATAACATATTTTTGTGTTCCATGCTTGCCAGTTTCTACTTCTTTTTTTAAATTTTTTACAAACTTCATTTGTTTAGCTTTTTTTTCCATCGATTCAATGTAACCTATAATTTGTCTATTAATGCGTCCCGTTGCCATTTGCTCTTACCTTATCTTTTAATGTTTCTACATCTACTAACAATTTTTCAGTTTGTTTTTGTATAAACTGTATATTTACTTTGTTGTGCATCATGTCCTCGATCCGTGTTTCGATTTGCTCGACACTTTTATAGAGATCCTCGAGTAAAAAATGTTGCTCCTGATCGGTAGGGATCTGCTCAGATTTTTTTAATAAATCATTTTCAAACAGCTCACGTGATGTCTCCAGCGATACTAACCTTGCCGTGAGCTCGGTGTATGCGAACACGCCAGCTGCGACGAGCAGAATTAGCGAGGCTACCGTTTTCATCGGCATCTGCACAGCTGCTTCTTCGCTTATATTTAAAGGTTTCTTACTCATTTGGTTTTTGTAGTTTATAATCTTTTTTATCTAGTTTCAATGTCGTGTAAGGAGGTCTCACAAAAACAGCCAGTAAACATAACAATATTATCAATATTGCTGTAAATCTGTAGTCCATAATGGGTCTCCATATTACTTTTTATTTTTTTTATTAATAAATAAATTATTCACCTTTGCTATAAGTTTGTCTAGACATTCAAATATTTTATATAAAAACTTATCAATCATCTTTTTTACCATTATTTTCAAAAGACATATCATCTGCATAATCCTTGTAAGATTCATACGTTCTTTTTTTGTCTTTTACTTTTTCCATTTGGTAGAACATTTTATCAGAATCTTCTGTAACCATTCCATTATCTTCTGCATCCCAGTATGTAGTTTGTACTTTATAGTCAGGCCAATCGTTATCAGTAGTGTAGCTATTAATACTCCACAAAATACGATTATTAGGCTGAGCTGCATAATTACCATTATTAAGTTCCAATATATGTGCACACTTGTGTTCTTGAGGAATTTCAGAATGTTCAGTATCCAAGATGTTGACATCTGGATGAGCCCAGTCAATTGTGAATAAATATTTACCATGATAAAATTTTTTATTTAAACCTAAAAATTTACCATTTACACCATCCAACCAATCAAAACAAGTAACACTAGGCCAGTAACTAAAACAATTCCACAATTCCAATTCGTGAACTTGCATATCTGGCACTTTGGTTCTATCAAATTGTTTTTGATAAAATGCTGAGATAGGCAATCTCCAATAACACGCACCATTTGGTAACATAATGTTAAATAGGATAGCCCTACCTGAAATACTGCTAATACTGAAGATAACGCAATCACTATACTGTCCTTTATTTTCTTTAAGGTCATAAAGATACTCCTTTCTTATTTTACAATATATAGGTGGTATGTTAGCATTTAGATAAGACATAGTCTAACACTTCCATCTACGTCTCGCTTGTCTAATTCTTGAATTAGGATCTTTCGCTGCTTTTGGAAATTTTTTCATTTGTCCTAAACTTCTAGCACAAAAACTCTTTCTACGCTTAGCATCTTTTGACCCAGGTTTTACTTTACCAGTTACTGCAGTTTTTAATTTTGATCCTGGATTCATTCTTCTGTAAGCTTTTACTCCAGCTTCAGTCATTCCAGCTCCGCTTTTAGTCGATCTAAAATTTTTTTTATTTCTAGGTGGCATACCACCTTTTCGAAGTTCAATTATATCTGCGTAATAATCTAAATCCATCTTAAGTAAATGTTATAGTTACACCTGTAGTATTAGCAATTGTTGCATGAATACCATCTAAAAATAATATTCCGTTACCAGGTAAATACATATCTAAACCTTCTTCTCCAAATAAATATGTCGCAATAATAGTTCCTGTTGCACCACCACTTCTAAAAATAATAGAACCATCTGTACTATTACCTTTACCTTGAATAGATGTAAGTCTTGCTCTTTTACCAGTAGCAACCATTTGAGTTGTGCCAGTTGCATGTGCAACTGATTGATCTGATGAAAAACTAGACCCACCCATTTAATTACGTATTGGTTGTAGTTAAATTTGGTCCTGAATATTTATCAGTAAGTAATGTATAAGCAGCAACATTAGTTTTTGTTTTACAAAAAATACCTTTTGGAAATAAAATCCCATCATCAGGAAAAGAAAAATTAACTAAATCTCCAGTAGGTACGTCTGCAATAAATAAAGTTGTTCCAGCATTTGAAGTTGTAGTCAATTCTAAAACACCAGCTCCACCTCCATCACTAGCAACAATAATTCCTTTAAGTCTTATTGGTTGTGAAATAATTGCAGCAGCTCCTGCCGCAGCAGTTGATCGAGTAGCTTGTATATCTCCTCTAAACATAAATTCTCCTAAGTTGTGGCTCTCCGAAGAGAGCCACTAATTATTTATTAGCTCCAAGGATTAGCAAATGTTCCATTACCAATCAATTGTGCACTAACTTGCCAGATTAAACCATCAACTGCTCTACATTGGATTTGAGCACCTTCTAGTCCACCTTTAGTTGTAGCTGTTAATGTAAGAGTATCAGTCCCACCTGCATTAAATGCAGTTACAGCTCCTGGATCAGTTGCTGTGTTATTGTAGATTGCCATCCCTCTGAATACATCAGCTGTTGCTCTACCTGCTGCAGTTCCAGCATTTAAAACAAAAGTGTTTCCACCAGTCAAACTTGAAGTAACAATAAATTCGTACATAAGTCCAACTCTGTTTGCATTATTAGGATCTCCTCCTGGGCCTGATGATACACTATCAGCAGTGTCAATAATTGAAGGTAAATTGAATACAGTGTTTGCATCTCCAATTTGGATAATTTTACCTTGGTATCTATCAATACCTGTATTGTCTGTGCCACCATCAACTGTTCCAGTTATTGATTGTGCCATACTTGGACCTGTTCCTATAAAACCATTTAATGATCTTACTGGTCCGTCAAACGTTGTTCTTGCCATAATATTTTCTCCTCTATAGCGGTTAAATAATGTAGTCTCTATAGCGTCTGCCTAGTCAGTCTACAAAATTATTATTTTCTAGGTCTTTTCATTATACAATCATTTTGTATATTATGAAAGACCTCTTAAATATTTAACTAACATAAAAAAAGGGCAGTGCAAATAAATGCACCGCCCTTTTAAAAAAATACGTTTACGTATCTAAGCTATTATGTTGGTAAATTTCCGTTACCAAAAATACATCTTGGATCTGAGAATCCAAAAGAATATCTTTCTCTAGCTTTGAATCTTACGTTTCCAGTATCGAAGTCTCCCTCAATCGCAGTTTTGATTGGCGATCTAACAAAGTGTTTTAGGCCGTTAGGTACGTCAGTCAATAAGAAGAATGAGTCAGTATCAGTTAAGAAGTTATTCACTGAATAACCTTCTGGTACCATTCCCATGCTTACAATTGCATTGATATCATTATCTGCAGTCGAAGTTCTTTGAGGTGATTTCATCAATCTCTCAGCAGTAAATTGTAATTCTTTTGGAATTATCATTTTTCTACCTTGAGCAGCGATTCTTAATCCTCTTTCATCTACGAATCCAGCGATATCGATTAACGATTGCTCTAACGAAGTTTCGTTAAGGTCTGCAGCTACTGCTAAAACGTTTGCGAAAGTACCACCAGTTGCAAGTGGGTGAGAAGCATTAATTAATGATACTCCGTCTCCACCAGTTACTGCGGCTACTTGTGCATTGTTTAATACATTAGCAGCTTTAACTTGCTTCGTGTTTGACATAGATCTTGCAAGAGCTCTTGTGTATCTTGCAGCTAATCTGTCATATAGGTTGTCTTCAATTGCTTCTTCAGTAATAGCAAATGCTAAAGCGATTGTTTCGTGATTGTATCTTGCTGTGAAAGTTTCACCTGCTTGATCAAACACTACTCCAGCACCTTCTTGTTTAGTTGGTGCAGAAGCGAAACCACTTAACATTACTTCTTCTTCGAAAGCTCTGTCTGAAGTTTCAGTTACGAAAATCTCCGCATGTTGATTCTCATATCTGTTATATTCCAGGCCGAATAGTGCATTCAAACCTGGCTCTAGTTCTTTAACTAGTTGTGCTCGTGATATAGCCATAATTTAATACTCCTATTATAGTCCTGTTCCACCTTGACGGTAGAAATGATTGTTGATTCTTACCAGAACGTTAGCATTTGAAGTCGTTTGATCATCATTCTCTGGATCTTGCGATATGTCAATTGCTTGTACAGCAAATGTACCAGCAGTTCCCTGCGTAGATACATCTAATTGCATTTCTGATATTCCTGTTTTTGTACTTCCGTTAGCAACGCTCATCGAATAGTTTCCAAATAGATTTGCCTGTGCAAAAACCGCGTCTGCATTAACCAAAAATACCGCATCTGGATCATCAACAACAAAAGCAGTAATCTGCCCTTGAGTTGGTGTAATTCCACCTGGGTAGTAATTTGAGTAAGTTGGTTTTTGAGTAGTTGGATCATTATAAAAACATCCGTTAAACACGCCCACAACAGCATAAGAAGTATTACCAACAGATCTAACAACAGTACCATCAGTTAATGGTCTTACTAGATCTCCTTGGAAAATAGCAGTAGCATAGCCATCTGCAATCTTATATCTGTTTTGAGCTCCTACTAATGGTGTACCGTCTAGTTTTCTGTAAGGTCTTAGACCAAACTTTTCTAGTTGATTTGCCATAGTTATTTTCTCCTTTAACAGTTTATTTTAATAACCCAGCAGCAATTACAAAAAAATTA
>Ga0208919_1000243_pt1 | contig 39830 bp, 55 predicted proteins | sample 4_EtaG_FD_184076 | JGI IMG/M metagenome (GOLD analysis project Ga0208919, IMG submission 184076) | Marine viral communities from the Subarctic Pacific Ocean - 4_ETSP_OMZ_AT15127 metaG (SPAdes) (version 3) | ecosystem: Environmental > Aquatic > Marine > Oceanic | place: Pacific Ocean | collected... | reverse complement strand
TCAGGTATAGGTAGCTTTGGTCCTGGTCCTGCTTCAGGAACCTCTGGGTATGGGGGATCTCCAAGCTATGGAGACCAACAAACCGATCTATCGGGCTACGTTCGTGACGAAGACCTCGTTGATTATACAACTCAGGCTGACCTAGACGCAGCTACCCAAGGGTTTGCAACTCAAGACGATATCGATGCGGCTGTTGCGGGTTCAGCAATTGATCGTGATGCATTAATCCAGGATATCTTAGATCAGGTTTTTGCAGGCGGTGACATGGGGGCGTTTGATGACCCCATGGGTATGGGAGGTATGGGTCAAAGCGAAATCACTCAGATTGTTGAGGATTGGATTGCTAATAATGCAGGCACCCTCACTGATCAACAGATGCGTGATTATGTGGATGCCGAACTTATTTCAGAAGAGCGTATCCAGGAGTTAGTTGCTGACGGAACTCTTTCACAAGAACAAGTAGACCAGTGGATCGACACAGCTATTGAAGAAGCCACTTCCGAGTTTATGACCGCAGAGGAAATTGAGGCGGCGATTGCCGATGGAAGTCTTACTCCTGAGCAAATCCAAGAGCTTATTGAACAGGGAAGTCTTAGTACTGAACAAATCCAAGAGCTTATTGCTCAAGAAATGCTCTCGGAAGATCAGATCTCTAGGCTAATTCAAGATCAGGTTATTACGCAAGAACAAGTAGACCAGTGGATTGCGGATGCCACTTCCGGGTTTATGACCGCAGAGGAAATTGATGAAGCGATTGCTAATGGCACGCTTACTGCCGAGGACGTACAACAGCTTATAGATGATGGGTTACTTGACGATGAGCATATTCAAAGTCTTATTGCTCAAGAAATGCTCTCGGAAGACCAGATTGCTAGGTTAATTCAAGATCAAGTCATTACCCAAGAACAAGTAGATCAATGGATTGCGGATGCTACGGGTGATTTTTTAACCCCAGAACAAATAGATGAAATGATTGCTTCGGGAACCTTAACCCCTGAAGAGATACAAAATCTTTTAGATACTCAAGTCTTAAGTGAAGAACAGATTCTCGAACTGGTTCGTACGGAACAGTTAAGTGAAGAACAAGTCGCCGCGCTGGTTGAAGCAGGAACTATAACTCAAGAAGATATAGATCAGATTCTAGGTACTACGTTAGATGATTACGCTACGCTTGCTGAATTAGAGGAACGACTGGCCGGTTACTTAACCCCAGAACAACTTGCTGAGTTCGGTTACTTAACTCAAGAAGAAATGTTGGCACAAGGTTATTTAACCCCAGATCAATTAGCCGAGTACGGATACCTAACCCAAGAAGAGTTTCAAGCGGGACTCCCTAATATGGAGGACTACGATCAAGTGATCGGGGATCTCCAAACGCAGCTGGGTTCTTTAGAAGATAAATATGCAAATGCTCAAACTCAATATGAAGCAGATGCAGCACAAGAACAAATTGAACAAACCAGAGGTGAGCTAGATTCTTATTTCGATGCAGCACAACCTTCGGGTCCTCGTACAGGAAGCACTTCAGAATTTGAAGCGGTCGAAGGTTCAAGTCCTATGTCTAATTTAATAGGACAACAACGTGCGAGTGCTGGTCAAGATCCATATACTAGTTACCTACAGAGTTTCACACCAACATACAGTGATTGGGAACAGCCCATGAGCATGGACGATCTTAGTTCGATGCGAGGTCCTGGTCCACAATTCGATTATCCGAACCCTTTCTTCGATCAAGCCCCCGACTACACTACATTTGATCCTTGGAGTGGTAGCACAGTTGGTGGAACAGGGAGTGGAACAGGGAGTGGAGGAACAATAGGTGGTGGAACCGAATGGGGTGGGGGAGTGGGCTCTTATAATCAAGGAGGAGCCGTTAATCAGCCACAGCAATCTACTATGTTAAATGGAAATTCTTTAGTAGATCAACGGCCTAATCAAAATAATCAAGGTATCATGGGGGCATTAAATTTTCAAACAAATGTAGCGCCTTTTCAAAATGCCTTTCGACCTAACGTAAAGAGGAACCGATAATGCCTTTAAATACACGAATGCCATCAGGTGCCATATCAAGGGGTCTCGGTTCCTTAAGAAGAAGAGGGACACCTCGAGGAAGGGGGTTTCCTCCTTCTGAGACTCGGAGAGGTGGCAGAAGTACAAGAATGGGATCACCACCAGGATCTGACTACGGGTCACCACCCAGTCCACCACCTAGACGTTCAGGAGGACTAGCTAGTCTAGGACGCTCCAACCAAACAAGGGCCGGTGCGAGAAGAGCCTCACCACCCGGTCCTTTAAGCAGAGTACAACAAGACCTGTTACGTAGTGCACAGCAACATAGGGCCGAGGGAGGTACTTCAAGGGATAACTGGGCTACTTTAGATGCACTCACCGCGCAGCATGGTGATTTATACGGTCAACGTCAGCGACGTGCACCACCACCAGGACAAATGCCTTCGCAAATGATGCGGAATGGAGGTTCTATGGCTAACGCCGTAGACCCCGCAAATTTGTCTCCCGAAATTCTGGAAATGATAGAAGAACTTATCGCTTCTGGGGAATTGGGAGAAGATTTAAATCTTAGTGTCTTGCCCGATAAAGTAAGTAGAGCAAGACTTGAAAATGATGCAATCGAAGCGAGTGCTCTCGTAAGAGACCGAGATACAAAAAGCAGATTAGAGAACCTTCGAAACCGTCAAGGAAGGAACAATCAATTTGTACCCCGTCTATCGCGAGGCGGTGTTCCTATGTTAGCTAATGGTCAAGCGGTTCCCCCACAAATAGCAAAAACGGGGGGTGCTCGTTTAGATGCTATGCGTGGAGCGGGAGGACCACCAATGGGAGGACCACCAATGGGAGGACCACCAATGGGAGGACCACCTCCACCACCAATGGCCCCACCACCAATGGCCCCACCACCACAATTAGCGGGTGGAATGCCTCCTATGATGCCCCGAGAAGAAGAACCTATTGAAGAGGAAGGGGGTATTTCTGGGTTGCCTACGGCAATAGTTGACACTCTAGTCAGTAACACCTCTGGTGTAGATGAAGCTCTAGCGGTTCTTGATGAAGCGCGGAATGAACTGATCAGTATTGCTGGAGAAGAAGACGTTGCTATGGAAGATGAAGGAATGCTAATGGGAGAAGAGGAAGAGATTGGTGGAATGCTAGAAGCAATGTTAGGGTAGAGTTACGTAATCCACTCTTTCCATTTCTCGTCACCAAGCACTTCTTGGGCTAGGTTTAATTTGTTTCGGAGGGCCTTGACGATCTTTTCGTCAACGGTGTCTTTCGATACAAGATCCACATACGTTACTTTATTTGCCTGACCTATTCGGTGGGCGCGGTCTTCAGACTGAAGCCGCTTCTCTAAATCAAAGTTATTAGAGTAGTAAATTACGTTCTGGGCTTCCGTTAATGTGATTCCATAACCCCCTGTCTGGGTGTTACCCACAAAATACATAAGATCAGAGTCAGGATCTTGAAACCTTCGAATAACTTGTTCTCGTTCCTCGTCCGAAGTGTCTCCAAAATACGCAGCTACTGAAGCTGCTCCAAATAATTCCTGAAGGGTGCGTACAATCTCCCGAATATTGTGCCGATAGTTAGCCCAAATAATAACCTTCCCTTGCATCTCTCCTAAGACGTTAATTAATTCATCCATTCGATTGTTTTCAATCTCAGATTCAACCCCTTCGTCGGTCTTTACAAAACCACAAACGACTTGGTGTAACCGCAACATCTGCGTTAAGACATTATTAGCAGAGATTAGTTCTGTGTTCTGTAGCTCCGTGATGGCATACTCTTTTAACTCTTTGTACATTTTACGTTGCTGAGGAGTCAGTTCTACGTCCCTACGTTCATAGACCTTACTAGGTAAGTCTAAGCACTCCTTCTTTAACACTCGAAACGAAAATCCGTCAACCTTATCGGATAACTCATCCAGGTTTTGATAACCCACTACTTGTCTAAACGACCGCGCTCCAAAAGAACGGTTAATAATCTGGGCATAGTGGTTCTGGAACGAATAGAAAGAAGAGAAACCAAATAGCTCTGGGGCTAAGACTTCAGATTGACTGTAGAGATCCAAAGGGGATTGTGTAATAGGAAACCCTGTCAAGATACGACGATATGCTGTTTGTCGGGATAGTTTAATAAGAGCCTTGGTCCTTGCTGCTTTGTGGTTTTTAATCGTGGTGGATTCATCAATCACTAGTAGGGTTTTGTGGCTTAAGATGAACTTTTCTGCAAAGGCAACTCCTTTACCCGTGCTAAAGGCTTCTACGTTCATCACAAGTATTTTTAATTCATCACAGATATCAAACAGACTAACTAGCTTATCTTTTTCCTTTTTTCGAGGTGCAGGACTCCATACCCCAATACGTGTGGGTACAGTTTCCGGTAAGTGTGTTGGTATTTCCCGTTCAGACCAGTTTCTATAGACCCCTTTGGGAGCAACGATGACAGCACCGTTAATTGCCCCTTTCCCATAGAGGATAGCCATGTTATCGATCAATACTTTCGACTTACCTGTCCCCATCTCCATGAAAAGAGCGTACTCTCGCTGGTTCCAGCTTTTTAGCAATGCCTCTTTTTGATGGGCGTAGGGTTCCGTTTTGAACTCGTATTTCACCCGTGATCCTTTCTAAGCTCTCCGCGTATAATACTTTATAGAGAATATAAGAATAAATGCTTTTAATAATTTCTCTCGTGTCCTCATTATCTTACTAATAACTAATACGTTTTCTATTACTTCCTAGAAACCCACAGACTCTAGTAGTTTCGAGAGGTAGAGAACGATATTATTATTTCTATTACTCTATTAGCCTTCTAAGTTAGTTTTTTTAAAAAATTTTTATTTTTAAAATAGACTAATACGAAATAGGAGAAACCTACTGCTACGTTTCGTAACTACAGGTTTTCAAAATACAGCTGTAGGTAACTACAGGTTTTCAAAATACAGCTGTAGGTAACTAAAGTCCTTTACTTTGCAAAGAAGCGTAGGCTAAGATAGTTCGGGTTATAAAGGAGAAAGTATATATGACCGTTTTTATTGTCCAAGAAGTGTCTGGACGTAATGTAATTCCAGCCAAGAAGTATGGCGATTTAAAACTGCTTCTCCCTGAAAGGACGAATCTTATGCTTTCTACTGCCCCGACAGTACGGAAGTTGCGTCGTGAGCTATCTGAATATAGTGATGAGGATTACCTACTCTTAATGGGGGATCCTGCTGCTATTGGTTTAGCCTGTGCGGTTGCGGCGTCTACTAATCAGGGTAGGTTTAAGATTCTTAAATGGGATAGGCAAGAATCCGTGTATTATCCCGTCAATATTAACCTCTTTGAGAAAGGGGAGACAGAGTTAGGAGAACTACATGTCTGACTTGACATTTGAAGAACTAACAGGGACAGCTTCGGTAGAAGAGTGGACGGAGCAGTCCTCGAATGAGGAACTCGCTTCCATATCCGGTCTAGCGCAACAGCTCTTAGTTGTTCAAAAGGATATAGAAGAAAAGAAATTAGAGTTAAAGGAACTAGAGAACCAGTTTCGACAGATTTCTGAAAGCTCTTTACCAGAAGCATTGCAGTCGGCAAATTTATCTGAGATCGTTTTAAGTGATGGAACCAAACTTAGCGTATCTCCCTTTTATAAGGGACATATCTCGGAGAAAAACCGACCCGCTGCATTAGATTGGCTTATGCAAAATGGCCACGGGGGGCTTATTAAGAACGAGATTTCATTAAAGTTCGGTAGAGATGAGGACGAACGTGCTCAGGATACTATCGCCTCGTTACAACAACGAGGTCTTTCACCGAGCGTTAAGCAAGGAGTTCATGCACAGACACTTAATGCGTTTGTGAAGGAGCAGCTCACGAACGGAAAGGATCTTCCTTCCGAAATATTCGGGATATACGTGGGGTCCCGCGCCAAAATAGAGAGAAAGAGGTAACTCATATGGCTACGAAAGAAGTAGCGAAAGCTACAGCAGGAGAGGTACTCGTCTTAGATGATGATGACCTTTTATCTGAAGGAACTGGTTTAGAGTCGGTTGGTACTGAAGACTATGCTCTACCTTTCCTCCGGATAATTCAGTCGGGTTCGCCACAGTTAAAAAAGAGCGATCCGAATAAATATATCGACGGTGCTGAAGAGGGAATGTTGTTTAACACTCTTACGAATGAGTACTACAAGGGTGACGAAGGGGTGGCCGTGATCCCCTGTGCTTATACCAAGAAGTACATCGAATGGGTTCCGATTAATAAGGGAGGAGGATTCGTACGAGACGATCATTCTGCCACGGTTATGAACCAGACTAAGAAGAGCGAAAATGGAAAGTTTCTATTACCTAATGAGAATGAGATTGTAGAAACATCTCAGTACTTTCTTATACTGGTAGAAGACGAAGAGAATCCTCAACAGATTCTCCTTAGTTGCACGTCGACCCAATTAACGTTTGCTAGACGTTGGAACACCATGCTGCGCACTGCACAGGTAAAAAATAAAGAAGGCACTTCGGTTCTTGCACCAATGTTTTCTTACATTTACCGTTTAAAGACGGCAGCACAGTCAAATAACTTCGGGACTTGGCATGGATTATCCATTGAACGAGAACGACCAACCCCATTGCCTATAGCACGAATAGCGAAAGACTTCATGGTAGCCGCAAGGGCTGGTGAAATAGAAGTAAAACAAGAGGGTGCTCTCGACGAAGTTGAGGATGAGAATTCGAAAATACCATTTTAATAAAGTAGAAAGGTGATAGATGTCGTTACAAGAAGAATTTGCCCAGCGTTTTGCTGGGCTACGACACGCATACAGTATCTTCACCCCTACTAAGGAGACACGAGAAGACGGCAAGGCCAAAGGTAAAAATGTAACTATTGCTCAAACGCTCAATAAGGATGAGTTATTAGAGTTATGGAAAAAACACCTAGAAGGCACACAGAGTATTGGAATCGTACCGATTGATGAAGATAACTGCTGTGTATGGGGAGCCATAGATGTTGATGAGTATCCACTGGATCTAAAGGGTCTAGCGAAGAAGCTCAAAAAATTTAAACTCCCTCTTGTCGTTTGTCGCTCTAAAAGTGGGGGAGCACACATATTTCTGTTTGTGTTCGATCCTGTTCCTGCTTCCACGATGCAGCGCAAACTACGTCAAGTAGCTGCTGCAATCGGCTTTGGACAAGCTGAGATTTTTCCTAAACAAACAAAGCTGTTACTCGAGAGAGGAGATCGAGGCAGCACTCTCAACATGCCTTTCTTTGGAGGCGAAAACTCCACTCGATATGCCTTTAGTCCAACGGGTAATGTCTTTAGTCCACGTGAGTTTTTAGATTACGTTGAAACACTTGTTTTAACTGAGGATGAACTAGATAAGTTAGAAACCGCACCAGTATTAAAAGAAATGGAATGGCTTGACTCTTCACCACCCTGTTTAGAGCATCTAGTAGCACAGGGGTTTCCTAAAGGAATGAGAAACTCAGGGCTGTTTAACGTGGGAGTGTTCTTACGTAAAAAGTTTCCTGACGATTGGGAAAACCGCCTAGAGCAAGTAAACCATGAGCACATGCAACCGACACTTAGCTCTCAAGAAGTTTTAGGAGTGGCTAAACAGTTAAAGAAGAAGGACTACTTCTATCGCTGTAATGACCAACCGATTGCGAGTCATTGTAATAGTCCTCTTTGTCGTACCCGTAAATATGGCATTGGAGCCTCCGGTGGTACACCTCTCTTCAGTAACCTAACGAAACAGAACAGTGATCCACCTATCTGGTTTCTTGATGTGGAAGGTGGGCGTCTTGAATTGGAGACAGAGGAGTTACTTAACCAGACACGGTTCCAACGTAAGTGTATGGATGTAATGAATTTAATCCCACCTAAAGTAAGGGATAACGTTTGGAGACAGATCATTCAACAGCTGTTGGACACACTTACTATTATTGAAGTTCCTAAAGATGCGTCTACTACGGGGCATTTTAATGAGTTACTAGAAACTTTTTGCACCGAGCGTCCTGCACGAGAACGCGATGAACTTTTACTTGGTAAGCCGTGGTCGGATAAAGGAAGGACGTACTTTCGATTAGCTGATTTAATGGACTATCTCTACCGGAAGAACTTTCGTGACTATCCCCGCAACAAACTCACCGCTCGATTACGTGAGCTTGGGGGCGAGTCTTTTTTCTTTAACATTAAAGGGAAGGGTACAAATGTATGGCATATCTCTGAGTATGAAGTTCAGATTGAACCACACGACCTCCCCGAATTTAATGAAAACCCAATCTAATGCTTACTTCAAGAGCACAGATCATATTAGGACCACCAGGAACAGGTAAAACCAGTACCCTGTTGGGATTATTAGAAGAGGAACTGTCCAGAGGAACAGAACCAGAACGCATCGGGTTTTTTACGTTTACAAAACAAGCGGTTAAGGAAGGAAAGACACGAGCCATGGATCGGTTCGACGTGTCGCAACGAGACCTTCGATATTTTCGCACACTCCATTCGCTATGCTTTTTACAACTAGGGCTTTCTAAAGAAAGTGTCTTAGGTGGTTCTGATTTAAGAGAGCTTAACGATAAGTTGAACCTAAGACTTTCTGGTTCACTCGGCTCAGATGACGGACATATTTCAGGTATTTCTAAAGATGACCGATTACTTTTTATTGAGAACCTTGCACGTATGCGGCAGGTCCCTCTTGAAACACAGTGGCAAGACGTTGATGACGTTGTTGGATGGTTTGAACTAGAGCGGTTCTCTCGAGGACTAAAGCTCTTTAAGAATGACCGACTATTAATTGACTACACGGACATGCTTCAGGTCTTTTTGGAGAAAGGGGTCGCGCCAAAGTTAGATGTTATGTTCGTTGACGAAGCTCAAGACTTATCTCCACTTCAATGGGCCGTGGTGCGTAAGCTGTGTGACAATGCAGACCGTATCTATATTGCAGGTGATGATGACCAAGCAATCTATCGTTGGGCGGGAGCGGATGTAGAGTACCTTATTAGAAATGCAAAAGACGCGATGATTCTTAAACAGTCGTACCGCATTCCTTCTTCCGTTCATGAGGTGGCCAGTCAATGTATTAAACAAATCGGTTCTCGTGTGCATAAGACTTGGCTTCCTCGAAACCACCCAGGATTGGTACAGTGGGAGGCTTCTTATGAGTCCGTCAATATGGAAGAAGGGGATTGGTTGGTACTTGCTAGGACTAATTATCTATTAGAAGGACTAGAAGAGTATTGTCGATCGGAAGGATGGTTCTTTCAGAATAAACAACGTCCTAGTATTTCGGAGAAAAAGGTTAGAGCCGTGCGTTCTTGGGAACTGCTACGGAGCGGTTCTTCTATCCCCGTGTCGGAACTAGTCAATGTCTTACTTTATATAAAAGTTCGCGTACCTACCTCTCTCGATAAAAGCGACTTTGACTCTTATATCTCCTTCGAAGAGGCTCAGAAACACGTACCTTCGCTAACCAATCAGTATTGGTACGATATTTTCGATGGGCTATCCGTAAAGGAACGAAGTTACATCCGAGCAATGCTTCGCCGAGGTGAAAAAATTACAAAGAACCCTAGAATTCGTCTCTCGACTATTCATGCAGCGAAAGGAGGAGAAGCTACCAACGTTATTTTACTAACAGATCTTTCGACTCGAATCTATAACTCTTACCAAGAAAATCCTGATGATGAATCCAGGGTTTTTTACGTAGGGTTAACTCGAGCAAAGGAGAATTTGTATTTGATAGAACCCCAAACTCAAAAATACTACCCACTCTAAAAACTCCTTTACTTTGGCTTTAAACCTAAAGTAAACTAGTTCTAATTTAGAAAGGAGAAATAATGGCCTCAATTAGAAAGACCTTAGATATCAATGTGAACGATAGTAAAAATACTCGCATGGATATTGCCAATGGCAACATGCTAGGAAACTGGCGTCCTGATGAAATAGCTCACATGACGCGCTACGATAAAATATCTTCGCTGTGCATAGAAGAAGCTGCTCGATTAAACCGTCCTATTGACACTCTCGAAGCAGGATGCGGGGAACTCTGGGTTTTACGCAATTTATATAAAGCGTACACCGTAAAGAAGTCGGACATTATCAACTCTTATGTGGGAGTGGATATCGATCCTGCTGTCTTACAAGAGAAGAACGGGTATCACAGTCCAACTGGACTGGTTAGGGATTCACAATGGTTTGCAAACTTTAATGGATCCCTCTACATCCAAGATCTCACGACCCATTCGGAATTTAAAGTACCCGACGAAAGTATTGATTTCTTTTGGAGTACTGAAGTAATAGAGCATATGCAACCTGAGTTTGTTTCTGGTTGGTTAGATGACGTACACCGTACCTTACGTCCTGGTGGCCTAATTTATATTTCTACTCCTAACAGTGATGGTTCTAATAAGAAACTTCCAAAGGACCATATATATGAGTGGGGATTTGAGGAGCTTCAGTATGAGCTTATTGCGCCTCCTCGGAACTGGGTTCTCAAGTCAGTGGTGGGTACGTTTTGCCAGCTTCCTCGTTTAAGGAAAGCAATGGAACATGACCTTAAACCGTCGGTAACTATGGGAGAAGAGGAGGAATATCCAGGACAACCCCGCTGGTATGACGATCAGTTTGAGTTACTGGAAGAACGATTTGGAAGACATTTTCTTCGTGTGGTTGGGGCAACCTTCTTCCCAGAAATATCTAATAACTGTGCTTGGACGCTAAGAAAAAGGTCATGAAGTTTATTGAACAAGAACTTTCCCGCTATCTCTATTGGATAGAGGAACGAGAAAGAATACGTATTGTAAAAGAAGATAAAAAGGAACCACCCCCTTGGACAAGGGACCCTATCCTTAAAGAATTTAAATTCTGTCAGGTTTTTCGCGAGGATGATCGAACCACGCGTTGGTTTCGGGCTCACATACGGAATCCCCTTTCGGCCAGTCCGGAGGTCATCATGGCCACGATCATCTTTCGCTTTTTTAATCTTATAGAAACGGGGCGTACTCTACTAGAACACAATCTCCACTTAGAGTGGGATCGAGAGAAAGCAATCGAAGAAGTGTTCAAACAACCCAAGTGGGTTACAGGTGCTTATATAGTTAAGACACCTAATCGAATGAATAAAGTGACGGGGGTTGCTGAGTGCATCTCTCATATCTGGGCTGACAGACAGCGTTTAATTTTGGCTTTAGAAGAAATCTCTACTCTACAAGAAGCGTGGAAATATCTTTTACCGTATCCCTACATCGGTCCCTTTGTTGCTTACGAACTGGTAACTGATTTAAGACACACCTATGTACTAGATGAAGCTACAGATATTCTTACATGGGGAAATCCTGGACCAGGAGCCATGAGAGGGTTGAATCGACTGACAGGTAGACCCCTTACGTTTACAAGAAAGACGCATGACTGGAACAGTGAAATGAATTGTCTTTATCAAATTTGTAGGAACCGATTATGTCTTCCTGGAATGACTGTACAGGATAAACATTACCGGATGCCTTTTGAAATGCGAGAGGTTGAAGGTGGGCTGTGTGAATTTGATAAGTACTCTAGGATCTTGAAAGGAGAAGGTCGAACACGAAGTGTGTACAACTATAAACAAGCAGATAGGCCGCTTATTGAGGATTTAGAAAGAGGAGAAAGTAGATGGGCCAACTCAAGCAGCATTGCCAAAACGCCCTAGAGCATAGGGGGGATGAAGTAATGAACTGCTATGGAGAGTTTTTACAGGGGGTTATGAAAAACCACTCTGTTCCTCATTCTTACGAGGATGCACTGAAGCATGTAGCGAACACATTGGGAATGTACTTGTTTGAAGTGCGTTATGTGATTGAGCAAAGAACGGAGAATTTTTATGACGACTATTAAAGTTAACAATGTCAATGACGCCTTACGGTTAGGGGTGGATTTCTTCCAATGGGAAGGAAACTACCGAGAACAAGACAGCCGTAATGGGATTACGTTGGAAGCTCTTGAACCTGTAATAACTACGTACTCTAAACCATGGGAAAGGGTCTTGTTATTCCCAGCACGAGACGCTAACCCTTTCTTTCATTTAATAGAATCTATTTGGATGCTTGGAGGATCTCAACGGGTAGGGCAACTATCACATTTTAATTCAGGTATGCAACAGTTTTCTGATAATGGGCACACTTTAAATGGGGCTTATGGTTTTCGTTGGTATCACCAGTTTAAAGGACGGGATCAAGTACGAGCATTGATTAAGGTATTAAAATCTCACCCTGAGAGCCGTCGAGCTGTTCTGCAAATGTGGGACCCCTTGGTGGACTTAGGAAGCAGCAGTAAAGATATTCCTTGCAACACCAATATCTTCTTTAAAGTTCGAGACAATAAGTTGCAGATGACTGTATGCAATCGGTCTAATGACATGGTATGGGGAGCGTATGGTGCTAACGCAGTACATATGTCAGTCCTACAAGAATACATTGCTAAATCACTAGACGTTGAAATAGGACCATATCACCAGATTAGTGACAGTTTCCATGTGTACAAGAATAAGCAGTGGAAAACCTTATGTAACACGCACCTTTCTAAATTGAAGTACCCAGAAAACCTCGTTCCTGTTGTAAAGAACGCAACTACCTTCATTATGGATTGTCATATGTTTTTAGCTCACCTACCCGTAGGGATAGAGCTCCAATTAGATTTCGAAAACAAGGTAGATTGGAATCAATTTGATAACCCTATTTTTCCTACAGTGCTGCGACCTATGGTCAGAGCCTTTATAGAACATAAACATAGAGAGTACACCAAAGCCTATGAAAGTATTCGACAAATTGAAGCAGAAGATTGGCAGGAAGCCGCCTTCTTCTGGATTAAAAAACGACAGCTCGCCCGAGAAAATAAACCAGATTCTGGAACAGCCAATGACTACAACTAAATGGGAAGAGATGAAAGAGATAGCTCAGGGAGACCTATTGCAGCTTATTAAAGCGGAGAAGTCTTACGGAGATTCCTGGAAACAGCGGGGAGGCACAGGAGCGTTTATGATGCTCGCCCGTAAATTCGACCGGATTGAGAAACAATCTAAAAGTGTCAACTGGGATATTTTCGAAGCTGCTCAGATGTATAACGGGGAGGAAGGGGTGCTTGATGATATAGGTGATTTACGACGGTATCTATTATTAGTAGAGCACGAAATACGAGTTCAAACTCGAGAACGCACACAGGAGTCCATAGAATGGAAAGAAGAAAAGACCGAGTAGAGAAAGAAAAGGACAAATCAAAGAAGAAAGAGGAACCTACACCACCACCTGGGTGGAATGACCCCTTAGACCTTCCCAAGTGGAAAGGATATGGAGCAAAGGATTACACCAGGGCCTCTATTGGTTTCGACTTTTTAGGAACGACTTTTACTATTAGATGGAAAGAGGAACCAAAATTCTGACACAACAACTACCTTTAATCACACCGGAGAGTGACTGGGCAGCACCAGAACTTCTCCCACAGTTTAGTGATAATGAGCTACTCGCCATTGACCTAGAGACCTGTGACCCTTCCCTCATGAACCGAGGACCAGGATGGGCCACCGGAGACGGGTTCGTAGTAGGGATTGCAATCGCCTCGGATAAATGGAGCGGTTATCTACCGATTCGGCACGAAGGTGGTGGGAATCTTGAGACGGAACTGGTGTTGCGGTGGTTTAAGCGCATGATCTCTACTCACCGAGGACCATTAGTATTTCACAACGCACTCTATGATGTAGGTTGGCTTAAACGAGAAGGGGTTGACATCAAGTGTCCTATCTACGACACCATGTTTGCGGCTCCTCTTCTTGATGAGAATCGACACGGCTACTCACTCAACGCCCTCGGAAAAGATTACTGTGCTTCCGAAAAAGATGAGTCCTTGTTGGAAGAAGCCGCGAAAGCCTGGGGAGTCAACACAAAGTCTGGGTTGTACCAATTGCCTGCCAAATATGTAGGACCCTATGCTGAACAGGACGCCGTTCTCACCCTACAGCTTTGGAAACAGCTCTACCCCCGACTTCAAGAAGAAGCCCTAGATAAAATTTTCAAGCTCGAATGCGACTTAATCCCTTTACTTATAGAAATGCGGTGGAAAGGAGTTCGCATTGACACTAGTCGAGCGGAGCAAGTAGGTATCGAACTTTCTAAGAAAGAACAACAGATCACGGTTGAGTTTCGACGGAAGTTTGGAACTACGATGGAGATGTGGTCGAACGCCTCGATTCAAAAAGCCTTTGATTCTAATGGGATTTGGTATCCCAAGACAGAGAAGGGCATGGCGAGTTTTCAAGCCCCTTGGTTAGAGGCTCACGAACACGAACTGCCAAAGATGATCGTGCAAGCCCGTAAGTTAAACAAAGCTCGGACCACGTTCATCGATAAGATGATCTTGGAGCATAGTGTGGACGGTCGTATCCACGCAGAAGCTCACCCCCTACGGAACGATGGTGGAGGCACGGTGAGTGGACGGTTCAGCTATACGAATCCTAATCTACAGCAAGTTCCTGCACGAGACCCAGAGTTAGGACGTTTGATTCGTTCGCTGTTTCTACCAGAAGAAGGAGCCGAGTGGGGTATTTTCGACTACTCGCAACAAGAGCCAAGACTCACGGTTCACTATGCTTCTCAAATGGGATTACAAGGAGCGGATGAAGCGGTTCGTGCCTATTCCGAGGACGGTGCTGACTTTCATCAGATTGTAGCAGACATGGCTAATATTCCACGCAAACAGGCTAAGAATATCAACCTAGGATTAACGTATGGAATGGGTCGGACCAAGCTCTTAAAAGAATTGGGAGTAGAAGAATCAGCAGCGGGGGAGCTGTTGGAACAATACCATAAAAAGGTTCCATTTATTCGTGCACTACAGGACCAGTGCGCAAGAGTCGCGGTCGAGCGGGGCTATATCAAAACACTTGGAGGACGCCGTTGTCGTTTTGATTATTGGGAGCCTTCCTTTGGAGAAGGTTCACCGCTACGGGAAGATGAGGCAAGAGAACGATACGGGGATGGAGTGAAACGTTCCTATACATATAAGGCACTCAATCGACTGATCCAAGGATCGGCAGCAGACATGACTAAACTCGCTATGCGAGATCTATGGAAAGAGGGCTACGTACCACACTTACAAATACACGACGAGCTAGATTATTCGATAAGCTCAAAGCAAGAGGGCAAGTTGATTATGGATATGATGTCAAATTGTGTGGAACTTTTAGTTCCATTAGTAGTGGACGCCGAGTATGGAGAAACATGGGGGGATGCAGCAGAATGAAAGGTATCAGTGACCAGCGAGCACAAGAGATGCGAGAGAAGTACCGCAAAATGTACGCACTCTACTCTACAGGAGACTTCACTCTAGCTGCCATTGGAGATAAGTTCGGTCTCACGAGACAACGCACATGGCAAATCATTACGCGCTGCAAGCTCGGAGAAGGAAACTATTATTTCGGAGAGCAGGCAGCTCGAGTGACTTGGCGATTATTAAAGAAACAATTTGAAGACCCCGAAGAAGCTGAAGAAAAATTCATGGAGTGGCTTCAGGAGAATGATGTTCGGGTTATTCGAAACAATCGACGCGCAGCACCACACACAGGTTGGAAAGACGATGCCCAAAGAGTCGCTTCTCTGGAAACAACTAAGGGATAATCTACCCAAGGTTCATTGGCAACGCATCGAGACAGGAATCACAGGCGCAGGGGTTCCTGATGTAAACGGATGCTTAGACGGTAAAGAAGTCTGGGTTGAATTGAAACGAGTCAAGGGTCGTCAGATCGGTCTACGGCCTATGCAAATTGCGTGGTTGGCTACTCGGACCAAGTATGGGGGCCGGTGCTATGTTCTGGCTAAAAAAGATAAAACAATCAAGCTCTATTCTGTTGATAGTCTTGAACAAATCAAATCCCTTACGTGGGATAGTTCTCCTTTGGTGGAGCTTCAATCTCCTTTCAAATGGGATCGGTTATTGCAAATGTTCGAAGAGTAGTGGGCGTAGTGCTTTACTTTCGCGTTTTGGGCGCGTACCTTATATAAAGGTAGCGCGGCCACCGCGTTTACCAAAGGACCCCGAAGTTAGGGGATTAGAAAGCAGAAATAAGGAGCAACCGAATGGCTGCTGCAGTAGAAACGATGGCTTGGACAGGCAAGGAGCCTTGGCACGGTGAAGGTGTCAAAGTGAATCCTGATCTATCGCCAGAAGAGATGATGATAGCCGCAGAGCTTGACTGGACCGTCAGCAAGCGTCCTGGCTACACTATCGACACACCCACGTATGGAGAGGATTCTGGCTTAGTTCAGACCCCCGACACCTACCACATAGTGCGAGACAGCGACAACAAGATACTTTCATCTTGTGGCCCTGTTTACACACCAACACAGAACAGTCAAATATTTGACTTCTTCTCACGGTTCGCAAACGCCGCAAACTTTACTATGGAAACAGCGGGAAGTTTACGGGGTGGTAAAAGCATCTGGGCACTAGCAAAAGTACCCCTTGGGTTTGAGTTTGCTGGTGGGGACGAGAGCCAAGGCTATTTACTTTTTCACCAACCGCACGAAGCAGGTTATGCACTTACCGCTCGATATACTGTGATTCGAGTCGTGTGTGCCAACACCTTGCAGATGGCGTTCAAAAATGGACCAGCGAACTTTCGAATGACACATATTCACGAGTTCGACACCCGCATGGCAGAAGAAGCCGCCAAGGTGTTAGGTCTAAGTGAAGAAGTTCACGCTACCTTTAAGGAAGCCGGTGAGTTCTTATCCAAGAAAAAAGCGAAGCACTCAGAGGTGCTTGAATTCGTTACACAAATCTACCAGCCCACCGTACTAGCCGACTACCGAAAGGACCGCGAGCTAAGGGCCGCAGGGAAGAAGGTAGGGGAGGAAACGCCTTTAATAGAAGAGTTTACCCGCTACCCGAAACTAGTCGTAGAAGCCCTAGAGAAGGCTCCTGGAGCGCGGTTAAAATCAGCCGAGGGAACTTGGTGGGGCGCACTAAACGCCGTGACTTACGTAGAAGACCATATGCGTAGTGGAGAGAACGCAGTTTACAACTCTTTGCTGGGCGGGGGATCAAAGCGTAAATCTCAAGCCTTAGACTTGGCTCTTGAATACGCTAAAGCAGCGTAACGGATGGCTGAAGTAAAGAAAATGTTCAATGCAGTTACCTTAGATCAGGAGTTTGCGAGCGATGTTTGGTTTGCGTTATATGACGCTGCACAAAATTGCGACGCAACTGGGGTTGATCATGGGTTTATGGAACTAGCTGACCGCCTAGCTTTGAAGATGTACGACCAAGACTGTGGTCTTTCTTCGAAGCTAGAGGCAGCAGATTTATTAGCCCCTTGGATGACGCCTATCGTCGATAGGATAACTGACAGGTCAAATGCCTTCACAGCCACACTAAAAGCACGCTCAGAAGAGGAGAAAGAAGAATAATGGAAGATCCATGGAAGAACTTGGTTCTGACAAAAAATGTCCCAGTTCCCGAACACGTTCGAAGAACTACCTATCCTTGGGAACGATTTGAAGTAGGTGACTCAGCCTTCTTTGAACCGGACTCTACATCAGAACACGATACCGCTGCGCGATTAAAGAATCGTTTGGACCAATCGGCTCGGACTTTTTCTAATAAACAAGCACCCGCTTGGAAATTTGTGATGCGCGTCACTCTTGAAGAAGAGAAGAGCGGGGTTCGTGTGTGGAGACTTGAGTAAGGATTACCCATGTGTGAAGATCGATTAAAAGCACGCTATCGAGCGTTTAAAACCGCTTTACAATATATGGGTGAAAATAAAATAGCCGAAGCTATTCGGAAGGAGGTGACTGACTACGAAGAAGAAAATGCAACGGACCAAGAACTTGATAACCTAGTCGATAGGGTCTTGGACTCTCTATTTGAGCTGTCTGAGGCCGTTAAGGACTTGAAAAAAGTTATTGAGAAAATGGGGCCGTATGCAGATAGTGGAGAACCCGGTCCTGGTTATGTCAACCAGGATCCTGATCTTCGCTAATAGGGTGCTTTACTTTCTAAGTAAAGTACGCTAGGGTTAGTGGTCCTACTTTAGTAGTATAGAAAGTAGAAATTTAGAAATTATAGAAAGGAGAATACGACATGGCAGAAGCCATTGTGTCTAAATCGACGGCGACCCCGCGAAAGCGAGTGGCTGCCAAAAAGAAGGGCAACAATGTGAAGGAGTTAAAAATTCCAGCACCTGTTGAAAAAGGAAGAGGCCGTAGTGCCCACCGATATTCCTACACAGGAAAGTCGGCTGCGGAAACAAAGCCTCAAACGCCACAATACGTGGCTATGATTAACGGAATGCAGGACATCGAAGATGCTTCGTTTGACCGAAAAAACTTTGACCTGTACGAGTTAGTCGACCTTTGTGTTAAAGAAGGTCATCTCGATATGCCCCATACCAAGAACCCTGAGAAACAGAAAAAGCGGATTGTAGCTTGCTACAAAATGCGATTGGCGTCCGAGGGTTACATTGAACGGGCGTAGGTCAAGGAAAGAAACAGCAGCGGGGGCTGCTGTTGCTTTTCCCGTACCCATCGAAAAAGGAATAGCGATACCGCCAACTGGCAAAAGACGTAATTCTGGTAAGAAACCTTTTTACCCATTTGGGGAGCTAAAAGAGGTAGGGGATTCTTTTTTCATTAGCTTGGACGACCACTCGAAGTGGCGTGAAGAAAATAGGATGGATAGGATGACCCTTAAACGCTTATGGAACAGCTGTTACGCAGCGGGATATCACTACAGGCGGGGTAAAGGTAATGAAAGGAAAACCTTTACTGCTCGAATGTATACGACCCCAGAAGAAGGGGTGCGAGTATGGCGAACCGCTTAGAAGTGCGCAAGGCTGCAGTAAAAAGAGCCTTAAATCGCTCAAAAAGTGACTGGGCTATAAAGTATTGGAGCAGGGTATACCAGAAATTAAAAACGAGTACACTAGATGCTCGGACTCCCGTGGCACCGACCCTTCCAAACGCCTTCCCTAGGCAAAAAACCCAGCAGTCACGGGAGTCCACCAATGATTTCCCTCTCGACCAGAGGGGAAAATAGCACGTGGTCTTTCATTACGGGTCAGCGGTGGGATCACGTCAATAGGTACTATGCTGAGCGGGACCATGTGCTCTTGTGGTACGCACAAGCAAGGCAGAAACCGTGAATAGTACCGACCACCGCAACTAGAAAGGAGGGTGTATGGAAGAACTATATGGGTTCTTATTATTCGGGGTGGCTTCTTACTTAGGACCACTCGGATGGATTCTAGCAATAACCATTCCTCTTTGTTTTTGGTTTTTATATTATTTAGAAAGGAGAAAGAAGTGAACGAATGCATAATTTGCAAAGGTCCCATCGACGAACACAAAACCCCCGATGGCAAAGTCTTTTGGACGAAGGGTCATAACGCCAGACCCGTGGCAGAAGGACAATGCTGCACACTCTGCAACAATTCGACCGTTATACCAACGCGGATACAAGGGACAAATTGGGTGCTAGGACCGGGGTCTACCGATGCCTAGAGAAGTAATATATTGGAGCTGGGAAGAAGCCTTCAGTAAGTTCGGGTTCGGAGACGGGGAGAGCTGGAACGGAACACATCTTGTAGCCGACTTCCTCTCGAGCCACGGCTATGAAGTCCAGTGCGATCATTGGGGATCCCACAACTACATGATCTTCATGGTTCGGGATTTAACAGAAGAGAATAGAGTTCCACTCTACGTTGATTCTGCTGAAGATCGTGAGCACAAGAAGGCGGTTCGAGTAGGCTACGATGATCCTCGAAAATACCTACCAAGAGATCTGGTACGTAAACTTGACGAGGAATTTTCATGAGTGAGCGATGCCCCGAGTGTGAAAAAGGTACTTTACTCTACCAACCCGCCGAGGATGAAACCTTGGCGGGACGGGACACCCGCAGACAGTACGAAGAACTCTGGTTCTGCGACCATTGTGACGCAACCTTCAAACCTTTCGAGCTTTGTTAAGCCTCGGCGTACTGCTTTACTTTCGCCTTAGTCTTAAGTAAGCTATTAATACGGGTACGCCCGTAGATTTTACCGAAAATTAGAAAGAAAGGAGAACTAATGCTTAAGGTAACAAAACTTTACCAAAACGAAGACAGAGGCTTGCCGTTCGTACGCAATGAGCTAGGAAAAGCTCTCGAACCAATAGCCGGAATTTTTTCAGTATTGAAACACGCGAGAGGAAAAGAGTTCCTGAACGTGTGGAAATCCGAATTTACTCACGACAATATTACCGATTGCTGGGTTGGAAAGACATACCCGGATATGAAAGGTCAGGTCAGCTACGGAGTTGACGACGGTGCTTGGTTCGAAAATCTCGCCACTTACGACCGTGTATACAACATGAGTGACGAAGACTGGAAAACTGTTAATGACGGTGCGTTGCGAGTCGAACTACAGTACCAAGAGACAGTTGGGAGAGGAATGGTGATAATGAGTCCTCAAGGCTTACGAAAGCTACGCGATAGCGAATCTCAAGCCCATCAAGACTTGTATCGTGGATTAACGCGGTTAGCTGACGGTTCGATAGACGAGCGGTTCGAAATAAGGGATACGGTCATTAATAAAGAATTCGTAGGATACGAGGATGGTGACTTCAAAAAGAAAGAGTTCAAAAAAGTAACGAAGCCAAATTACTATATTTGGAACTACATCACCGACGAAAGCGGTACGTTCCTAACATACCAAAAATGGTACTACTACGACGAGGAGGGCGAAATACACTGGAGCGAGAACGATAGGATGTGGGTAGACAACCATGAATGCAGTCAGCAACCAGTAGAGCTTATCGAGTTGTTAATAGAAGACTTACTATCGGAGATCAGAGCAAACTTTCTGATCTGAGTGGTTCTCCGAGCGGCCTTACGAGGCCGCTTCTGGAACTACTTAACCGAAACTAGAAAGGAGAAATAACAGTGCCTAGAGAAGTATCAATTAGATTTAATTCAGCGGATAAACTGACTTGGGAACCTGTCAGCGACGGCCACATGGATCAAGCAATGGACGACACGATTGATCTTGCACTAGTTGTAGAGAGGGCGATAAGCGATCACATAGAAACTGAAGAAGCCCTCCTGGATTGGTCGGGGATAGATGGAATGCACGCGGGGGATGTAGAAGGAATTCACGACCCCGTTGCGCTATTTGTTTATTCGATGGAAGATGACGAGTGGGTATATATAGCTCATTTTATATATGAGGTAACGCATCAGTGTTTTTTGTTTCGCCATAAAAAGGAGAAATATCAGTGCGGGATTTAAAAATACCGGAAGAGTTGGGACGGCTATACAAAGTCTATTTTGAATATAGGCACGAGCTGCAACCGAAGGATGATGTGTTCGTGTGTATTTGCCGAGCGGAGCAAATAGGGAAAATTGAGGAACATTATTCAAACCTTTGGTCAGAGATTGTCGAAGGCAATCTCTACTCGCTTGACGGGTTTACTCTTGAACAAATAACACCTGACCCCGTATTACAGGGTTGGGAGTCTTTCGATGGAGTGATACTCGAGGATATTAAAACGGGTGAGCGAGTCTACCATGAAGACCGTAGGGGAGAAACTGTGATGAAGGCTTTCGAACCTATGGAAGAATCGGTCCAGCTTTTGAAAGACCTGACCATAAGAAAAGAGAGCTAGGGTGAGTAATACAGAGGAAATCCCAAAAGATCACCTCTATGAGGCGATCTGCTCTATACGGCATATGAGCAACAACCCAGATCTATCTGTAGATATTGCTGTGGAATTAACCGAAATTACGGATAGACTTAGGGCCATTCACGATAACCTACTTGAGGGACCGCAAAAATATAAAGAATAGGGTCTTGGACTAGGTAAACGGCAGCCCAAGCGCCGGTGAAATTGTCTCAATTGTTCAAGACTCTTATCCTTAGTTGAGGCAAACTTGGGACCGTTCTCAGTCGGCCAGATTAGAAGGAGCGCAAACACCCCTGGCAAACTGGTCGGCTGAGGACACTTATTTTATAGAAAGGAGATAGTATGAAAGAAGAAACGATAGCATTTATGGTGGGCGACCACATAGACACCGAGTATACGAGCTTATGTGGCTACGTTCATTGCGACTACCGAGACCTAGTGCGAGTCTTCGGACCTCCCCTCGAAGAAAATTGGGACTTTAAGAGTACTCACCACTGGTTCATAAAAATCGTACCACACGGACCCGTGATGCATATCTACAACTGGATGAACGGACCCGTGATAGGTACTCCAATCACCTCCATTACCCGTTGGAATGTTGGGGGAAAAGAAGAAGCCCCACTCGAGTACTTAGAGAAAATACTCGACTTCTACGACACCGATGCTCAAGTCATTCCCTACTCGATAGGCAAGCTAGACACGTCGGACAAATACTTTAAACTAGAACTAAGCGAAAAAGACCAACGCATACAAAAAGCAATATCCGCAATGCTTAGAGACTAGACCCAAAGCCACTCGGCTTCTTCGCGGGGTGGCATACTCCTTTACTTTCGGGTTATGGCTAAGTAAGCTAATACTACGGCTAACGCCGTAGATTTTACCGAAAACTAGATTAGAAAGGAGAACGATGTGACTGCGAAAGAAAAACTGAAGCATTTAGTCGAAAACAAAGGGTTCCAGTATTTTGAAAACAAGCGCCATCCGCTGATAAAACCTGGGATCTTCCGAAACGTTTTGAAAACACCCGCTGGAACTTGGACTCAACGAGTCTACCCCGAAAATCCTGACGTTGTAGAAGTATATGACAACATAGGACGCCTCCGAAACATTACACCACTTACATTCTAACAAACATTAGAAAGGAGCAAGAATGAACGATCTGAAAGATATTACCATGGAACAAATGGCGACTACTGGGAAACTGGAAACGCGCCAAATGTCCACCGAGCTAGTAGATGTGCTGAGCCGAGTGACTAACCCTCTCCCCGAGGGAGAGTTAGATGGCCCCGATATGTCTATGGAATTATTGGCCCTGACCGATATGGAACCAGAAGAAAACATTTGGGGATTTCCTGGTAACGAAGAACACCAGAAAACACCCGCCGCAACGGTTCCAGTTAGCGAGTGGCGGCAAAGAGGGGGCGAAGCAGATCCTGGTGAATGGACTATCCTGATGTACCGACACCCCTCAACGGGTAGTACGAAAATCACCGGCTTGATTTACGACAGCCATAGCCACCCATACCTAGTAAAGATTATCTAGGAAATGCTTATTGACAAAGGAGAAAGAGTTGTGCCTAGACGACGTAAAAGTGCAGGAGAACGTGACTATACGAAATTAGTTTCGATTGTTTTCCATACACACGACACCGATGGTGAAGTCAATAAAGAGATTCAAGAATTCGATAAGTATATGGATCTCTTCCAGGAAGAGATGGGTTTTACAATGTCCCGAGCACAATTCGTCATGCATTTACTAAAACATTATAGAGATACTAACAAACTGGGAATCAAATAAGAACTACTTGATTTTACCAAAAACCTAGAAAGGAGAACGATGTGTACATTAAATTATCTTTAGAAGGACCGGAGTTAGTCGAGCATTACTTGAACGACGACCTCTGGGAACCGCTTTACCCCAATTTGCCAAGTCCCGAAGAAGAGTGGGGGGTTATAGAAAAACTCAAAGACGAAGAAATGTCCAGACTTAACCTATGCGAGCTATCAGACTCGGAAAAGTTTTGTAAAGACTTAGCCGCCCACCCTCAAATTGAAGTGGTTGAACAACACAATTTTTACAGCTGCGGAATTGAGGTGATTACGTTTCATTGGATCGACCCGCTATTTAGCGAGGATGGCCCTTACAAAGAAGGAAAATTTTATAAGTTCGATCTGTGGCACGGACCAGTCACTAACTATGAAGCGACCCGTTGGGGTGACGAACCTTATTCAGGATAGAAAGGAGAACGAAATGACCCAGTACGAAAAGAGAAAACAACTTGAAGCCCAACTCGCCGTGTACAAATACATTTGCTGCGCGGTTCTTGGATTTATTGTTGGATACCTCGTGGGATAAGGATCGACATGAGATTACACGAACAGCGTGATTATTACCGAGAGCTGGCAAGATCTCGAAAGTCTTTTATTGAAGAACTCAAGGGATATGTCGAATCGGATAAATTCTCAGAAGATACCAATGTAAACGCAGCGGATATCTCTCGCCGGATTCGAGAGTATCTCTACACGATTGAATAGAAAGGAGAACCCTGAAACAAGGCTATTTATTGAATGTATATGTTTATCTGAGAAATAAAACTTTTTTTATTTTTTTCAACAGAATAGACCAATAGAGTAATAGAAGTAATAGAATCGAGCTGTGAGTCTCAAGGAGCTTGGATCGTGGGTTTTTCAGGAAAGAATAGAAAACGTATTAGTTATTAGTTCTGAAAGAGAGAAAAGGAAAGAGAGGGTACGAGCAGAAACTTTTTAAACATAAAAAAGATATTTATTCTAAAATATACTTGTCGCTGAACACAGCCCTCGGATTCTGGAATGAAAGACTTTAAGTACACTCAGATGGTTCCCGCTGAAGACGGGAATGGCTATCTCGATCCTGATGGTAAGAGGTGGCAGGAGCTCAACCCGAAACAAAAGAAGTTTGTTCGTGAGTACATCAAGGGGCAAAACGCCACCGAAGCCGCTGTTCGCGCTGGTTACACTAAGAATAGGAATGCTGCGAAACGACAGGGCAGTGTCTTACTCAACCACAACCCACTCATCCGAAACTACCTAATAGACCAGGAGATCAGGGGGCAAGAGAGGGAAAGGATTTCTATGGAATCTCACCTCTCCTCACTCCATGATCTCCGAGAAGAAGCAAGGGACCAAGGGCAGTTGAACGCAGCTATCACTGCCGAGATCCACCGAGGGAAGGTCGGAGGACTTTACATCGACCGACGAGAAATCTTGACTGCAAAGATTGACGGATTGAGCAAGGACCAGCTGATCGACCGACTAAGTGCATTAATCAGTAAGCGAGTACCTCAGACTATCGAGGGCGAGGTGATTAGTTCAAGTTCCAGTTAAACCAAAACCCAAAACCGAGACCCGTAGCTCTACTCTACTCGGTCTACTCTACTCTACTCTAGCTATGCATCCGTCCGTCCGTCTGTGCGTCCGTCCATCCGTCATGACTCACCCAGGGGCGAGCGACGGACCAGGCGAGCGACGGAGCGACCGGAAAGACCGAAAGACCGACGACCAGAGAGACCGACGACCAGAGAGACCGACGACCAGAGAGACCGACGACCAGACGGAGCGACCGAAAGACCCGACGACTTGTTAGAAAAACCATTTTTAGGAGAAAAAAGCACGGAAATTATTTTTACTTATTTGTACTACTTTACTTGCCACCTAGGTTAATAGGTGTATACTTGTATGCATGGTTAGGCAACTAGCCATATAAATAAACTTACTTACATAAGGATCTACAACATGGCTAATCAAGCCACAAAACAAGTAAACGAAGACAAAGCCTTTAAGCAAGCAGTACAGAACCAAGCTAACAAGGCAAAGCGCCCAAACTTCAAGACAACGGGCAAGTCTAACAACAGCAAGGTCACGTTTGATAACGTGCCCGATGGTATCATGTTACCTGCGGGGTTAGGTGCGGCTCTTAATATTTACTACGATGTAGTTGATACATTAGGTGGTAAGATTCAAGCCGTTAGTCTTGAGGACATCGATAATGCTCGTACACCATCTTGGAAATACAGAACCTTACCTAGCTATCACATTACTTTCTACAAGCTTAAGATTGAAGGTTCTAAAGAATGGAAGCATGAGCAAGGTAAAGTCTGCATAGGCAAATTTAGCTAACAACTAACTAACCTAACACTAAGCCCACCGTGTGTGGGCTTTTTTATGCCTGACCTAAGCTACTTGTTAGTCGGGCACCGACTAAACCTAAGTCTAAGCCTAGGCTACTAGTTAGTAAGTCACCCACTAAACCTAAGCCTAAGCCTAAGTCTAAAACTAAGCCATGACCTAAGCTACTAGTTAGGTTTGGCCCGTGAGGTAGGCTACTTGTTAGGAGGGGTATACCCCCTTGAGCCTCGGCCCGGACCCACCCACCCACAATCCCTTGGCTCACGCCTCATAATTCCCTACACTTTCATATGGGTCCCTTGTGCGAAAAAATCGCGCAAAAAATTTTTTGAAATGCATTTTTGGTATAGGATTCGTGCCCATCAAGTATGGAAATTGATACCCATGAGTGAGGTGGCCCTCCCACCAAAATCCGACGTTGCCGTTCTTCGAACCGAGCAGATTTTTGCTTTAGAGAAAATCCTTAAGGAAGCCCCGCAGTCATTAGAGCGTTCTGATATTATGCTCACGCATCATTTTGCGGAGGGTGTGTACGTTCGAGTGATGTATTTACAGAAGGGTACAGTTCTCACAGGTGAGGTTCATCGGTTTGAATGCGTTACTATTATGCCGAGTGGCCATGTGCGTACTGTTACGACAATCCAGACGGAGAATGTGGTAGAAGTGTATAAAGGATTTGCGATCTTTAGTTCCCCTGCGGGTTCAAAACGAGCCATGTTTGCTTTGGAGGATACGGTGTGGAGTACAGTACATTCCAATCCGGACAATGAGCGGGATATCGCGAAGCTAGAGGCCCGTTTGGTTACAAATGATTTTGGAGACTTGACATGACATTCATTACTTCGGCAATTGTTCAAGCGGCACTTGTGGTGGCGGGTACTCAAATAGCTACCACGGCCTATAGCTCAAATCGAGCTAAGAAAGCAGCCAAGAAGCAAGCGAAAGAGGCCCAAGAACAACGGTACATTGAGGGCGCGGCCCCAGGTCTGCCAGGAGTTGCTGAGATCGATGCGGTCGCGGAAGCGATTGGTGGTTCTGAGTTACAGGATCTGGTCAAGAAAATGGACTACGGTGCGGGTGGGGATACTGTCGATTTCTCTTCAATTTTAGAGGAGAATCCCGAGGCTATGGCTCAGTTGCAGGAGCAACTTCCGGGATTACTGGAGGCTGGGGAGCAGGGCCTTATGCAGATGGCGAGTGGGGGTGTGGTCGGTAGTCCGAAGGATGTGTATTATTTTTCTGTGCCCAACATTCAGCAGATGATGGGTGATCCGAACGCGGGTATCCAAGCGGTTGGTAATGAGATGATGGGGCAATTGCAGGCGAACCCTGGACAGGGAATGGTGCAGGCGACTCCAGGACAGATTCAGCAGATGGCAGGCGGTGGGCGTATTCGTCGATATAATAATGGAGGCTTTCTTGGCGAGGGGGATCCTTTGCAAGAGACGGTGGATATGTATAAACAGCAACGGTTGGCGGTGGAGGCTTCGCTGGCACAGGCCAGGGACGAAGAAGAGCGCGAATTGATCCTTTCTAACTTTAGAAATGCCACTGAGAATTTTGATGACGAAATCATTCTTTTAGGGAATAAACAGTTGGAAGCTGAGACGCCTTTAGGAGGAAATCCCCCCGCAAAAAAGTATTAAGGCGCGGCAACGGAGGAGACACTGAACCCGAGCGCGTTGAACTAAGTTTTGATTGGAGTAGCGACTCAGTTGATGAAGAATGGCCCAAGGAAGGTCGTGATTATTTTCGTGATAGGGACGGTAATTGGGAGTGGTTGCATGAGTCTAATAATGCAATGCTCAATCGAATAAATGAAATAAAGAATGAAATAAAGCATCCTATTTCTGGGGAAATGATTCCAATCATATCAGGGCTTGCTTCCTCTGAAGAGCAAAGGGGTCAAGCAGGGAGGGTCATCTCTGAGCGGGATCAGCAGGAGATTGACTACTATACGCAGCTGTATGAGCAACTTAGGGATAGTGGGATAGATACTAATGTCGTTGTACATAAATTACCAGGGGAAGACCTCAAAACCTATTATGAAATAGAGGATAAGATTCGTAAAAAAGTCTACGGTGAGGATGAGTGAGCACGGTTCTTAATGAGTTAAAGAATGTAGACCTTTCCTATCTTTCCCGTGAAGAAGCCAAGGAATTCACGATTCTTTTAGAAGAGTTGGAGAAGCGGGAATATCGGGAAAAGTCGGCTGGTAATTTCTTAGAGTTTGTTAAAACCATCTGGCCTGATTTTATTCAGGGGGATCACCATCGCAAGATGGCAGATGCGTTTGATCGCATAGCGGAAGGTAAACTTAAGCGGTTAATTGTCAACATGCCGCCCCGCCATACGAAAAGTGAATTTGCCTCGCACCTGTTTCCTGCGTATCTCTTAGGCAAGAACCCCAAGCTCAAGATCATTGAGGCTACGCACACAGCGGATTTGGCGATTAATTTTGGACGCAAGGTTCGTGACTTACTGGACACCGAAGAATATACCGAGGTATTTCCTGCAACAGAGTTGAAGGCTGACTCACGAAGCGCGGGAAAATGGCTCACGTCCCAAGGGGGAGAGTATTACGCTTCGGGTATTGGTGGTGCGTTGGCAGGACGGGGTGCTGATCTGTTTATTATTGACGATCCCCACTCTGAGCAAGATGCATTTTCGGACAAAGCTCTGGACGAAGCCTACGAATGGTTCATGGCTGGCCCCCGCCAGCGGTTACAACCTGGAGGAGCCATCGTTATTGTGATGACTCGTTGGTCTAAGAAAGACCTAACGGGGAAGCTCACCCGTAAAATGAGCCAGTCTGAGGGGGCTGATCAGTGGGAAGTCATTGAATTTCCTGCAATTTTACCGTCAGGCAAGTCCCTTTGGCCTGGATTCTGGAAACTAGAAGAGTTAGAGTCTATTAAGGCGTCGGTTCCCCCGTCGAAATGGGCGGCACAGTACATGCAGCGTCCTACGGGAGAGGGGATTTCCATCATTCCGAAGGAATGGTTCAAGGTTTGGCCTAATGAAAAGCCTCCGGAATGTAATTATTTAATTCAAAGTTACGATACGGCGTTTTTGAAAACGGAACGTTCAGACTTTACTGCAATTACAACGTGGGGAGTCTTCCATCCGGAGGGCAAAATTGACGATCAGGTGTACGGGGGTCAGGAAGCTCACTTGATTTTGTTAGATTGTGTGAAGGAGCGGCTAGATTTCCCGGAATTAAAGCGTGAAGCGTTACGGTTATATGAGCATTGGAACCCAGATACGGTGATTATTGAAACGAAAGCGTCGGGGATTCCACTGACTCAGGAATTACGGCGGTTGGGAATTCCAATTAATACATTTTCGCCGAATAAAGGACAGGATAAGATTGCGCGGCTAAATTCAGTTAGCCCTATTTTCCAAGATGGAAAGATTTGGGTTCCCGAAATGCGGTGGGCTGAAGAATTGATGGAAGAGGTTTCGGATTTTCCGAACGGTGAACACGACGACTTGGTGGATGCAACGAGTTTAGCCCTGATGCGTTTCCGAACGGGGGGTTTTTTGCGACTTGCGTCGGATTGGGAGGACGAAGAGGAGTATTATCCGCGCATGCGGGTGTACTATTGATTTATTCTTTTTGTAAACAGGGGTATCTTTTGCGCTTATGGCCACACCACCTGAATATATAGGCAACCGACCCGTTGAAGTAGAGCTTCAAGAAGATAGTATCGGTCCTGAAGGCGTGGACGTCTTCTTCGATAGTAACGGGATTGGTTCTATTGGAGCTGATCCGGAAGAAGAACCCCAAATTCTCTTTGGTGAGAACATTGCCGACTACTTAGAAGAGCGAACGCTTAGTAAAATTGCTTCTCAACTGATTCATTCGTACCGCGAGGACCTTGATTCCCGCGAAGATTGGTACGAAGCCTTTAAAAAGGGCTTAGATTTATTAGGTATTAAGTCTGATAACCGTAGCGAACCATTTCAAGGAGCGAGTGGTGTATATCACCCACTTTTAGCGGAAGCGGTTACTCATTTTCAGGCACAAGCCTATAAAGAATTACTTCCTGCTGGGGGTCCGGTAGACACACAGGTCATGGGGACGATGACTGATCCGAAAATGGATCAGGCAAATCGTGTCAAGAACTTCATGAACTTCCAACTAACCTATAAGATGGAAGAGTACGACCCAGAAATGGATCAATTGCTCTTTTATTTGCCATTATCGGGTTCTGCGTTTAAGAAAAGTTACTACGATCCTGCATTAGGCCGTGCGGTCTCTCGATTTATTAAAGCGGATGACTTAATCGTACCTTATGGCACTTCCGACTTAGTGACGAGTCCACGAATTACCCACGTTATTAAGATGACAGAGAATGATTTGCGGAAATTACAGCTTTCGGGCTTTTATTCCGATATTTCTTTGTCTCCCCCGTCGATGACGGACGATTCTCCGATCCAAGAAAAGATTGATGAGATAGAAGGGTCTTCTCCCCCTCCTCAAGAAGATGAATACACGTTACTTGAGGTACATGTTGAGCTAGATATTGAGGGATTAGAGGATACGGACCCACAAGGAGAGCCAACAGGGTTGGCGTTACCGTATATTGTCACGATTTGTGAGGATAGCCACAAAGTTTTAGCGATTCGTCAGAATTATCAAGAAACTGATCCGATGCGTAAGAAGATTGAGCACTTCACGCACTTTAAATTCCTTCCAGGACTGGGTTTTTACGGATTTGGCTTGATCCACATGATTGGGGGAGTGACTAAATCTGCTACCGCGATATTGCGCCAGCTAATTGATGCAGGAACGCTCTCGAATCTTCCTGCTGGCTTCAAATCTCGTGGATTGAACATTCAACGCACGGATGACCCGATTCAACCTGGAGAATGGCGTGATGTAGACACCCCAGGAGGCACGATTCGTGATTCTTTCTTGCCGTTACCGTATAAAGAGCCAAGTGCTACCTTATCCACCTTATTGGGACTTTTAGTAGAGTCCGGCCAACGCTTTGCTTCGGTTTTAGATCAGACCGGAGCGGATGGGAATCAAAATGCCCCAGTAGGTACTACCGTGGCTATGGTAGAGAAGGGTCAAAAGGTTATTTCTGCAATTCATAAGCGATTGCACTATGCGCAACGCACTGAGTTCAAGATTTTAAAACGAGTCTTCGGAGAAACCCTCCCACCGGAGTATCCGTACCAAGTTCAGGGGGCACAGCAGACAGTCTTCCGAGAAGACTTCAGTAATCAGGTAGATGTGATCCCTGTTTCGGATCCAAACATTTTTAGCACCACCCAACGTATAATTTTAGCGCAAACACAGCTTCAAATGGCTCAAAGTGCACCTCAGTTGCATAATATGAAAGAAGCCTTCCGAAAAATGTATTTAGCCCTAAATATCCGCGATATTGACGATGTTTTGCTACCCGACACGCCTCCTGCTCCAAAAGATCCAGTTCAAGAGAATCAAGATGCATTAACGTCAGCTCCCTTGCAAGCGTTTATTCAACAGAACCACGATGCGCATATTCAGACGCACACAGCGTTTATGCAGAGCCCAAACACACAGCAAAACCAAGGAGCTATGTCTGCGCTTCAAGCACATATCCAACAGCACCAAGCTCTGAAGTATCGCATCCAAGTAGAGCAGATATTGACGCAACAAGGAGTTCAATTGCCACAACCTGGACCGGATGGGCAATTACCGCAATTACCTCCGGAAGCAGAGAGTCAAATTGCAATGGCGGCGGCACAAGCAACACAACAGATCACAGGACAAGAACAAGCCTTGGCTGCTGCAATGCAAACCCCAGATCCGCAACGGCAAATGTTTGATGAGCAAATGCAGCTAGAATACGAAAAGATTAATCAGAAACAAGAAGAAACAGAGCTTAAAGCGGAAATTGACCGTGAGAAGATTGAATCAGATGAACGGCGTGAAGATTTACGCACTGCAGCCGATTTACAGGAAGCAGAGATGAAACATCAGGAAGAATCAGATAAAGGATTTATTGAACTCACTAAAATTTCAGAGCAAGCCAGGAGAGACTAATTATGCCAAAGGTAGGTAAGAAGCATTACCCGTATACGGCAAAAGGAAAGGCCGCTGCGAAAGCCGCTGCAAAAAGACAGGGCAAATCGGTGAAATACAATAAAGGTGGCAAAATAAAATCGTCGAAAGGAAAGAAATAGTGAAAGATTGGAATAAAGAGTTAACTAAGTATCCAAAACCTGGAAAGCAGCCAGCGGGGGTTTCTGTTAAGGCATTGGAAGCTTCAGGAGAAGGTCTTGCGCAATCTAAAACGGTTCAGGCAGGAACCCTTATTTCTGATGGTGGACAAAAGGCTTCTGTAAAGGGTAAAGGTGCAGCAACGAAAGGATTGCTGTTTTATCGCTACATTAAGTAGTGTTGGATGGATTTTTTAAAGTATTCGGAGTATTTGCTCCGCAGAATACGAGAACGTCAAGAGACGTTGTCGCGTACACTCTCCACGGGGAGTGCTCAAGACTATGCTCAGTACCAACGATTAGTTGGGGAGATTTCAGGGTTGAACTTCGCTGAGCAGGAAATTGTAACCCTGCATGGAAATTTGGAAGAAAACGATGAGTGAACCGATTCCAGAACGTGTCCTAAATTTTGGGTCCTCTGAGGAAGAAGAGCCTCAGATTACTCCTGAGAATTTAGAGAGCCACGCAAATAAACTCCCACGCCCTACGGGGTATCGGGTGTTAATACTACCATTCAAGCCAAGTTCTACTACGAAAGGTGGAATTATGCTTGCCAAGCAAACGATGGAAAAAGAACAACTAGCTACGATTGTAGGTTTAGTTGTTTCTTTGGGTCCTGATGCTTATGCCGATCCGGACAAATTTTCTGATGGCCCTTGGTGTAAAGAGGGCGATTGGGTGATATTTGGCCGCTATGCTGGCGCAAGGTTTCGTATTGAAGGAGGCGATATGCGCCTTTTAAATGACGACGAAATACTTGCAGTCATTGACAATCCAGAAGAAATTCTGCACGGATAAAAAGGACTCTTTCATGGCTGAACAAGACATTGAACTAGTACTTCCCGAAGGTGAAGTAGATATTCACGAAGCTGATGTGGTTCAAGAAAAACCTGAAGATCGAGATTTTAGTGCGTCTTCAACGGAAGAAGATAAAGTTCAAGAAGAATCTTCCGATGAGCTAGAAGAATATAGTGAGACCGTTAAAAAACGCATTAATGCGTTAACGTATAAAATGCGAGAAGCGGAGCGTCAACGAGATGAAGCTCTCAATTTTGCGGAAAAAATACAGGGTCAGAATGGGTCCTTAGAACAGAAGCTACGTTCTTCCGACGCTACCTTGGTTAATGAATACGAAGCGCGTGTTAATTCAGAAACAGAGCGTGCTCGAAAGGCTTTAAAAGAAGCCCAAGAACTAGGGGATGCGGAAGCGATTGCTTTGGCAACGGAAGCCGTTGCTAAAACTTCTGTGGAAGCGCAAAATGTACAGCGTTTACAAGCCCAGCAAAAAACTAATGCTCGAAGACCCGTTCGAAGGAACCAGCAAAATATCCAACAAGGAGTTGCAGCTCCTCAGGCAGCTGCACCAGATCCTAAAGCACAGGAATGGGCTGAAAAGAATTCATGGTTTGGGTCTGATCGAGGAATGACGTTCGCGGCTTTTGGAATTCACCAGGAACTGATCAATGAAAATATTGATCCTGCTTCTGAGGAATATTACCAACGAGTCGACGAACAGATGAGGGAATATTTTCCTCAAAAATTCGATCAGCCAAAAAACGTGCAACAGGTCGCAGGTTCTAGCCGAGGGGCTGGAGCATCAAGATCTGGAACACGCAAAGTAAAGTTAAGCCCTTCGCAGGTTGCTGTCGCAAAACGCCTAGGGGTTTCTTTAGAAGATTACGCAAAATACGCAAGTTAGGAGTTTAATATGTCAGATCGTAACTCCAGGTCTGCTACCTCACGAGAGAAAAGCTCTCGCCGTAAACCATGGCAACCGCCATCTATGTTAGACGCCCCAGAAGCACCACCAGGATATCAACATCGCTGGATTCGTGCAGAAGTCCGAGGTCATGATGACAGAGCGAATATGTCAAAACGTATTCGTGAAGGATTCGAACTCGTTCGAGCAGAGGAATACCCCGATTTCGAAGCTCCTACGGTTGAGGACGGTAAGCATGCAGGCGTCATAGGTGTAGGAGGATTGGTACTCGCCCGTATTCCGGAAGAAACCGTAGAAGAACGGAATTCTTATTTTCAACATCAATCAGCAGAACAAATGAGGGGTGTTGATAACGATTATTTGCGAGAAAGTGATCCGACGATGCCGTTACGACGTGGGGACGTTGAACGATCATCGAAGGTGGAATTTGGCGGTCAGGCTCGTCCTGACAATTCTGAAACTTAATTTTGCTTAAACGAGGTTTGTAATGGCAAACACAGATAAGCCGAATGGATTTACCCCTGCATATAACATCTATGGTGGAACAATGCAGGCCTCAAAAATGAGGATCGAAAATGGCTATGGCACCCTAATTTGTAGTGGTGACGTTGTTAATCTTTCGGGTGGTTATATAATCCAAGGCACGGCAACAGGAACGCCAGCTGGAGTTTTTTATGGTGTGCAGTGGACAGCTACGGACGGAACTCCGAAATGGTCCAATCAGTGGACGGCGAGTACAGCGACACTGGCAAGTGCAGACGCCATTGCGTATATCTATAGAGATCCTGGGATCGTATATGAAGCGCAGTTTACAGCAGGCACGCCTGCCGTAACCTTTGTTGGCAACAAGTACACCCTTTCAACTACAGCAGGTAGTACTTTGAACGGACGTTCAAAAGAAGGAGTCACTGCGACTACTTCTTCGGGAATTGCGTTATGCGTAGGGTTCGTAGATGAACCCAGCAACTCAATTGGAGCGTATGCGCGAGCATACTTCACATTCCCGACTAACGTCTTTGCGGTTTAAGGAGAGTAATTAATGGCTATTAATAGAGCGCAACTCGTAAAAGAGCTTGTTCCTGGCCTTCATGCTCTCTTTGGACTTGAGTATGATAGGTATGCCAATGAGCATGAGGACATCTTCGATACGGAAAACTCTGAACGAGCGTATGAAGAGGAAGTTATGCTCACTGGTTTTGGTGAAGCACCAGTGAAAAATGAAGGCTCCGCAGTCGTTTACGACACGGCGCAAGAAGCATGGACGGCAAGATATGTCAATGAGACTATCGCAATGGCTTTTTCTTTAACCGAGGAAGCAATTGAAGATAATCTGTATGACACGCTGTCTTCGCGGTATACAAAAGCACTGGCGCGATCCATGTCACAAACAAAGCAGATCAAAGGCGCAAATATTTTAAATAATGCGTTTGATTCTGGTACAGGTGGAGATGGAGTCTATCTCTGTAGTGCATCCCACCCCACTGTTGAAAACGTAAATCTTAGTAACATCTTAAGCACTGCTTCAGATTTGAATGAGACTTCGTTGGAACAGGCTTTGATTGATATTGCAGGCTTTAAGGATGAACGAGGGCTGAGAATTAATGCTCAGGCCACGCGTCTTCTTATTCCGTCTGCGCTGCAATTCGTTGCAGATCGTCTGTTAGAATCTCCAGGCCGTACAGGAACTGCAGATAACGACATTAATGCTGTGAGGAACATGGGAATGGTTCCACAGGGTTATGCCGTTAATCACTTCTTGACGGACACCGATGCGTGGTTCTTAAAGACGGATGTTCCTAATGGACTTAAGCATTTCGTTCGTACATCTGTATCAACGAATATGGAAGGTGATTTCGAAACCGGAAATGTTCGTTATAAAGCTAGAGAACGATATAGCTTTGGTTGGAGCGACTGGAGAGGAATCTTCGGTACTCCTGGGGCATAGTGAAACTGGGTGGTCTGCGAAGACCACCCTTTTTCAAATTCTAGGAAAAATAGCTCTAGCGACTGGCCTAGCAGACGCTTACGAAGACTCTAGAGCAAACCCTTTCGTAAGGAGGTACTTTAAGTGGCACAGACTACTTTTTCAGGTCCTGTTCGGTCTCTTGGTGGTTTTATCAGCGCGGGTTCAACTAGTTTTGTTAGCTTAACGGCTGATACAACATTAACGGTTGCTGCTCATGCGGGGAAAGTTCTTCTCACTAATGATGCGGATGGTAAATTTACATTACCGTCAATTGTGGCAACTACCCCAGCTGATTCTACAGATCCAGGACAGCTTAATAATATTGGTGCATCGTTTACTTTTATTGTCGTAACTGCGGCAACAGACATGGATATTCTAACGGACGGCACTGATAAGTTCGTTGGGGGTACTTATACTGGGGTGACTAATGCAACGGGTAAGACGTTCATTTCTGGTGCAAGTAATGATGTAATTACTATGAATGGTACAACCACAGGCGGTATTGCTGGAAGTATTGTTCGCGTCACGGCTATTGCTTCTGCTAAGTACGCTGTTGAAGGTATTATCCTAGGTTCTGGTACACTCGCCACACCGTTTGCAGATGCGTAATTGGGGGTGATTAATGGCTGATGCTGTAACAAGTACGACCATCTTAGATGGGACTCATAGAGCATTAATTCAGATAACGAGCTTAAGCGATGGCACAGGAGAAAGTGCCGTCAATAAAGTGGATGTTAGTGCGCTAAATGCTAGAGCTGACGGAACTGCCTGCAGTGGTGTAACTATTGACAAGGTCCATCATTCTGTAACTGGTTTTACCCAAGTACAGTTATTTTGGGATGCAACTACGAACACTATTGCATTAGCACTAGCAGAATCAAGTAATGGGCATATGGATTTTAGCAACTTTGGTGGAATACAGAACACCTCTAGTTCTGGAAAAACTGGGGATATTCTCTTAACAACCATAGGGGCGGCTAATTTAGATACGTATGTAATTGTTCTTGATTTATTAAAGCACTACGGTTGATTTATGGCTACATCTGGAACTAGAACGTTTAGTCTTGATGCGGCTACGGCAATTGAGGAAGCCTTTGAGGTTGCAGGCTTAGAGCTTCGAACAGGGTATGACGCGCTTGCAGCGCGTCGATCCTTAAATCTGATATTTGCTGATTGGTCTAATCGAGGAATACAACTTTGGGAAGTTACCCAAGTTATCACTTCTCTTGTAGAAGGGACGAATTCATATGCATTAAATGCGTATGACATAGATATTCTTGACGCGGTTATCCGAAGGGATGAAAGCGGAACGGATACAGATTTGCAAATAACCCGTATTGACCGTAATGAGTTTCTTGGTATTCCTACTAAAACTACAAAAGGTAGACCAAGCCAATTTTACGTAGAGCGAACGATCACGCCTACTGTGTATCTTTGGCCTACTCCTGAAAATTCTACGGATAAATTTATTTCGTATCGTTGGACTCGAATCCAAGATGTCGATGCAGCGATAAATGATTTAGATCTTCCATCACGGTTTCTTCCGTGTATGGTGTTGGGGTTAGCTACTTCGTTAGCGATAAAGAAAAACCCTGGCAAATTACAAATTTTACAACCATTATATGAAACCTCTTTACAAAATGCTTTGCGGTATGATGAAGATCGCTCTTCTGTGCATTTAGTACCAAGGCCAACTTATTTCTAATGGCTTATGCACAAGGAAAACACGCTTGGGGGATTTGTGATCGATGTGGTTTCCGGTGTCGGTATTTGCAGATGCAAATGGAATGGACAGGCTTTAAGGTTTGTCCTGAATGCTATGAGGTAAAAAACCCTCAATTAGATCCTCCAAATTTTGGTCCAGATGCAGAATCCTTGTATCAACCTCGACCGGAAGTTTCGTTACCTCAATCACAATTAGGGGTTGTAACAACTGAAGTTCCAGGGCCTATGACTTCAACTGCTAATGACCCACCTTCTATGATTGGCCATGCGTTTAATGGGTTAGTAGGAAAAGGCGCAGTAGGAGAACTAACGATAACCACAGGTGCGTAATTTATGAGCTTTACACAGGCTACCTTGGAAACTGCAATTAAACAATATTTGGATAGTACAGAGAGTACCTTTACAAGTAATTTGTCCACATTTATTAAATCTACTGAAGAACGGATTTTAAAAGGTCTTGATCTTCCGGTGTTTCGAAAGAACGTAACGGGTACGGCTACTTCTGGAACCCCTTATTTAGGTTCCCCTTCAGACTTTTTAGCCCCCCATAGTTTGGCGGTAATTTCGAGTAATAATTATTCGTATTTGTGGTTTAAGCATGTAACCTTTATTCGAGACTATACCCCAGCGGCAGCGACTACTGGTACGCCTCAATACTACGGGGTGTTTGATGATGATTCGTTTATTCTTGCTCCTACACCGGATGCTAATTATACGTTTGAACTTCATTACAAATACCGTCCTACTTCCCTTACTGCAGGAGCTACTGACAGCACTACCTGGCTTTCAACGAATGCGATGAATGCAATGTTGTATGGTTCTTTAATTGAAGGAGGGGTGTTTTTAAAAATGCCTCCTCAAGAACTGCAACTTTTCGAAATGCGGTTTCAAGAATCAATGGCTACGTTAAAACAGTTGAGTGAAGCATTAAGTGATGAATACCGTTATGACTTGCGTAGTCGTCCAACCACCACGGAGGCCCCGCCTAATGCACCTACTCCTAGATAAGCAATAAATGACTGATTTAGAAAATAAACACGTAGCTCTGTTAGGTCTAGGTCATAGTCAGTTGGATTATCATCTCTCTTTGACGCATAGCCAAGAGTATGACGAGGTGTGGGCCATCAATGCCATGTGCGCGGTAGTGCAGCCGGATCGGGTGTTTATGATGGACCCTGCTTCGCGATTTTTTGATAGTGAGGATGCGGGTGGACAGACCCAGGTTATGCGAAGGATCTTGCCACAGCTTAACTGTCCCGTTTATTCCTGCGAGTTAGACGATCGGGTTCCCGCTATAGAACCGTACCCCTTAGACAAGGTCGTTCAAGACTTGGGGTGCGGTTATTTTAATAACACCGTGTCTTATGCAATTGCATTTGCGTTGTGGAGCAAGGTGAAGCGTTTGAGTGTATTTGGCGTGGACTTTACCTACACGACCAATATGCATTATGCCGAACTGGGTCGAGCGTGTTGTGAGTTTTGGTTAGCACGATGTATGTCTGCTGGAATGGAAGTAGCAATAGCCCCGAGATCACCGTTGTTAGATACTAATGTAACAGAAAAAGATAAGTTGTATGGATATCACCGGTTGAGTAATCCTCCAGTGGTGTATGCGGAAGATGGAGAATTAAAGGTGACGGCTTTCTCTAATATTGAAAAAGAAGAGGAAGTAGTTGTTTCTATTTATGGACGTGAGGATGGAGTTGAAATCACCCGTCCTGTTGAACCAGCGAGTTATTAATGTTTCAAGTTGATTTGGACACATCGATTGGAGACCTTGGCGTACAGACTACCCAATACCGAGGCCATACACCGCAAGAGTTTGCAAAAATGGCTACAGATCGTATTGTCAGTATTAGCGACGACGCACCGGAGCCGATTCGTCAGCAGGCGCATGCGTTTAGAGATTATTTAGAAGTATTATTAACCGATTATATGCAAAAGGCTGTAGAAGGCCATATTTGTACAATTTGTAATTTACTTGAGAAGCAAGGCCACCGTGACATGGCCGAAATTATTAGGAGACTTTAATGGCAATCACACAGGCAATGTGCACCAGCTTCAAAAAAGAACTTTTAGAAGCTAAACACAATTTTTTGGCGACAGGTGGCAACACCTTTAATTTGGCTCTGTACACCAGTTCTGCAACGATGAGTGCAGCGACAACCGCGTATAGTACGTCTCAGGAAGCGTCGGGTACGAACTACACCGCAAAGGGTGCGTCGTTAACACGGGTGAATCCAACGACCTCTGGAACCACGGCGTTTACCGACTTTTCTGATTTAACTTTCGGGACAGCAACCATCACAGCACGCGGATGTATGATTTTTAACGACTCGGCTTCGGGTGATC
>Ga0208919_1000242_pt1 | contig 39901 bp, 40 predicted proteins | sample 4_EtaG_FD_184076 | JGI IMG/M metagenome (GOLD analysis project Ga0208919, IMG submission 184076) | Marine viral communities from the Subarctic Pacific Ocean - 4_ETSP_OMZ_AT15127 metaG (SPAdes) (version 3) | ecosystem: Environmental > Aquatic > Marine > Oceanic | place: Pacific Ocean | collected... | reverse complement strand
GATGCTCTGATGACTCTTGGGGATGTGAAAGATCGGTTTATCGGCATCGTGGATAACGCTAGGGCTGCAGGATTGGCAACCGTTACAAATAGGGGCTTCGCTGCAGTTGAAAGTTTCTTTGGCGCACTTGCTGGAGATAAAGAGAAACGACCACCAAAGAGGTAACTCATTATGGGATGGTTGCTTGGCCCCCTTCTTGGGGGTGTACTAGGCGGGATCGTTGTAGTCCGTCTATTAGAATTTTTCTTGGGTGGCGTTTCTAGTGGCGTAATGAATATTATTCGGCCCATCTTCTTTGTGGGTACAGTTTCTGCAGTTACAACGCAGTCAGGAATGAGCAAATTTACTTCACTGGCACGAAAGTTCCAGCGAGGTTCCGCTACCATTGAAGATAAGTTAGATAAATATACGAAGGAGAACTCAAAATGAATGAATGGATGCTGGGCGGAATTGCCGTTGTTGCAATAGTATTTATGCTTGGTGGTGGCGGATGGCTCTGGCGAGTCGCAACAAATCGTGCTCGTCGCAATGCCCCGGCTGCAGCAGAAGTTGCAAAGAAAGCTACCAGTAAAGCAGTCTAGATGAGGCGGTTTGCCCGGAGGATACGCTTCGGGCTGTTAGGCGTACTACTAGCCTTTGGTATTGGTGCGGGATTATCGTGGTGGTACCGCGTAACAATCTTTGGTTGGTTAATTGCTCCCGCTGACGGGATGCTCTCCCCTCACGAGGGGCTTCCCGTTTATACCAGCCCTACTGAGATACTTAGTGTCACTATAAAGCTGTCTCTCATGGGCGGTGTGGTCTTTGCCATTCCTGTTTTGGTAGGGACTCTCTTTTACTTGGTACGTCCGTTGCTTAAACGCCATGAGCGACGGCTTGTTGCCCTGTTCTTGCCAGCAATTTTCCTGTGCTATCTCACTGGCGTGTCCTTTGCTTACTTTCTTATGTTGCCTGTAGGCATAGCGTTTTTACTGCACTTTGGTGAAGACGTAGCTGTTCCTACTATTCGCATATCTGAATACCTGAGCCTAGTCACAACATTGATTTTCTGGCTTGGGATTATCTTTGAGTTACCGCTCTTAATGTTTCTATTGGCAAAATTAAGGCTGGTCTCATATCGGCGTTTTAAGAAAGTACGGAAATTTGTACCACCTATAGCAATTATCGTTAGTGCTATTTTGACTCCCACGATGGATATCGTGAACCAACTGATGTTGGCTGGCCCCATCATAATTTTGTATGAGGTCGGATTATTACTTGCGTGGTTGGCTCAACCCGGAAAGGGGAGACTTGTGATTCGTGTAATCAAAGCAATAATAATTGGGACTCTAAGACGACTTGCAATAATTTTAATAATTGTGCCGTCGCTACTAGTTGGAATATTTTATGTAGCTGCTTTGACCTTCGTCTTCATTTGGAATGGGCATCTGTCTACAGACAGCCCTTCTAAGGCCAAGAGAGGCTTAGATAGGGGATACAATAAGATTCTTAGAGGGATAGCGAGAGTAGCGAAGGTAAGCCAAGGCCAAGTTAGGATCGAGTAATGCCAAAAGTTGCTGGAAAGAAATATCCATATACACCTAAAGGTAAAGCTGCTGCAAAACGAGCAGCTAAAAGAAAAGTAAAACCGCGAAAGAAGTAAATATAAATGTCTTTAGACAATGCAAAAACCCCATTCCCAATACTTCTGGCAGAAGAAATCGACGGGACATACAGGGCGTGGTGTCCGAATTGCGGGCTTTACCATTTTCATTCCGCCGAAGACGGGCATCGTGCTGCTCATTGTTCCGGGGGGCTGTTCGGGGAATCAGGTTACTGGCTCTTGAATAAAGAGAAAGTCGCTATGGATGGATTGCCCGAAGTTCGTACTTGGGAAGATCATGTTAAGAACTGGAAAGATAAGGCTAAAAAGAAATAAATATGACGAGAGTATTTTGGCAAAAATGGATGGCTGTAACTAACGGTCTTATTGCTAGTGGTGTATGGGTTACAGTCTTCTGGCTTATGCTAACCGACTAAAATTTTGCACAAAAAAAGGGGGCCACTCGTTAGAGTGACCCCCTAATGCAATCTTGCGGTGTAGGAGCGTGGACACCGAAGGTGTCCAGTTTACTATCTCTTCTTAATTCTTCCTAGTAAAACAGGCTCTGCGTCTTCGTAAAGTTTGTACCAATCTTCTTCTCTCATCACCACAAGACGTTCCCTTGGAAGTTTGCCACGGATAGGTGGCTCATCTTTTCGACGTATACCGGGAATAGCTATTCCCACTACAGGAATTTTGCCAGTATTTTTTGCTGCTCTAATAGATTGGTCTAATGCTTTACGAAGAATTCCGCCGCTTACATTTGTTTTAGATAGCTTTACTTCAAAAGCAAGAACATCATTTTCGACATCAGGGATATCATCCCGTCCAGTAATAGGATTACGTTTGCCGTCATAACGTTTTGCCCACCAAGTTTCTTCTGCTTTCCATGTTCGGCTTGCCATTGGCATTTTATTGCTCCTTAGAAAATGGAGAATAGGCTGGCAGATTAGATTTGAACTAATCTTAAAAGTGGAAACCACTGTTAATCATTGGAGCACTGTTATTGGGAAGAACTGGAACCTTGGTACCCAATCCCCAAACTCCTATAACAGCTTCTACCTACTGCGTAGGACTTTTTGCTGCATCCAGCACCAGCCTATTCGGATGGCTTTTACAGCTCAGGACACCGGGAAGTAGTTATTACCCGGCGACCGCAACAAGTTTTCCTGCTACGCATTCCAACTTGCTACGTCTTAAACCACTAAGCTGTGGGAAGGCTGACATGACGAAAAACCTTCCCGCCAGAGTTAAATTGTTTCCTTCTAATCTAAACATTCATTCCGAATGTACTAGAACTAATTCTGGACAGTATAAAAAACTAAACTTTAGAACCAAAGCAAGCACTACAAGTAGCAACCATTGCTGTTTCAGGTTGCGACCAACGGTCGTCGCATTTAGGCCAGTCCCAAATGCACTCCGTGGCCCCATGCTCTCGGTGCTCTCGCTCTAAGGCCAGCCAGCGTACTAGCTGTTCCAAGAATTGCTTTTGCTTATCGCTCCCTAGCCCCTCAGCACCTAACGTTAACAGATGTTGGTATGCTTTTCCTAGCCACTCCTGACCTTTGCGTAGTCGTTCACGTTCACTTTGAAGGTTATAACTCGGTGTAGTTTCCACTTTTATCAGTGCTTTTTCTCTGGCTACTTGCCAGTGCTTTGCTTCAGGATTGATATTTAATTTTTCTAGCATGTGACATAACGTCAGTGGGTCAGGTAGCCCGCTGATGTTATGTCCCCCTTTCTTTTTATACTAATATATATAAGCCATAACACTCTCCCCCTTTAAGGGGGGGAGAGCGTTATGTCTATTTATTATTACCATGGTTCTGCTTTTACTTGAGCCTCTTGCCCAGCAGTTTGTCGTCCCATACTATCCCTTGGAATATCAGCGACTGGTGTAGTATTTCGCAAAAGCATCCACTGCCCTGTTCCAGTAAGACGTACAAACAATTTATTTTCCTGACGACTTAATGTCGTCCGTATTGTTGCTTCAGAAATCTTTGGTAACTCTTGATGGATGTCTGCAATTGTCTTTGGAGTATTTCTTAATACATGACTTATCTGCTCCTTAACACCTGTATTTGCAGCTAATTTTGGAGACGACTGGATGCTTGATTTGTTATAAACAATGTCATCTGTTCCGAAAATAACTTCTGCTCCATAAGGATTTTGAAGTTCTCCGTTATTAGCTTTCTTGTGATACACCCCTATCTGTGAAGAATTGGTACCTGTTTCTTGATCTTTTTGAACCAACCAAACTGCCCTAGCATAATTCCAATAAAACACTGAGCCGTAAGGCTTACCATCTGTTTCTTTAGTTGTATGAGTTATACCTATAACTGCAATATCTAAAGACCTTATGGCATTGAAATAAATTCGTGCAGCCTCTGACTCGGTAGCGTCTCCACTAGCTAAAGCTACAAGAGAATCTGTTACTGCAGCAATGACGTTATGTTCATGTACGTCTCGCTGAACAACATCTAAGTAATCCTCTAAAGACCCTGACATTCGTCGATATAGAATCTTTCCTGCAGGTACAGCAATTCCTGCCCCTTTAGCCAGTGATTCAATATTTTTAGTAAAGGAATCAGCATCTGATTCCCAATCTAAATATAAGACCGGGCCAGAAGTATGTACTTTGCAGCCGGGGAGCAATGAAACCCCTGTAGCTATAGAAAGTAATACTGCTGCAGCTAAAGTGCTTTTACCTTCACCGCCGTCGCCGTAAAACAAAGTTGGATTTGAGGCACGGAGAAAAGGTTCAAAGACCCATTGAGAAGAAGTTGTTAATGAATGCTTACTTACATCAATTAACTCACCGGGGTTATCTACTTCATCAACAATATGACTGGCGACAGACTCTAAAATTCCGTCCCAATCTTTCTCTGCCCTGCGTTTTAATGCTCTCTTTGCACCATCCATGGTGCTATCAGACAGCAAGTTAATACGCCGTGGCCCATAAATCTGTCCAATACCTGCAATTTTGACCCTAAACCAGACGGTTACACCGTCTTTGACTTGGCGTATTCGGTCTGCTGATATAACTACTCCTTCATCAACGAAGCTAAGAACTCTTCGTCTAGGAGTAGAAACATTTATTAGAGGGGCAGAGACAGCGGTGTCTTGATAAGACAGCGGGGCTGTTGGAACATAATTCCTCCAGATTCCTGCAATAACTTTTTCAAGTTCTCTCTCGTCAAAAGCTGGCTGACACCGTTCAGCCCACGGCTGAAGTGTCCGAAGAACAATATCTTGTGGAAGATTTTTCTTGCGAAAGTATCCAACCAGCCTAGCAGCATCATCATTACGAACACCTTCACCTGAGCCTTGATCTATAAGATCAGTAACCCATGTTGGACTGTCAGTATGAGTTGCCCGGAGAGTCCCTTCTACTGGCTTTGCATTTTGTGCAAGTAAAACAATTTCGGGCCATCTGTGTAAATGAACGTCGCTTGATTCGTCATAAACGTAGCGGTTTCCGTTTACTTCACTAGGTGGAGCAACTACATATCCACCATCATTCCGAATATCTACATGCTCAATGAAGCCAGCCGTTTGCTTTAGCAACGGCTCGTAAGGTAGATAAAAGTGAGTCCCCCTTGGTGTCGTTACCACATAAGTCTCAGGCTTTTTAGCTAAGGTAAATAACTTATCTAGTGCCTCAGAACTATCAACATCAACAACTGTTAAATTTGATTCCTTTCCAGTAGCGATGCCAACATTTGCATTCGGGTAATACTGCCAAAGTTTACTAATATGTTCAGGGTCTGTAGATGCAGACAGCGACCCGTTGGGCTGCAAACTCTTACTGGTGACAGGTATTTTAGAATTGGCTCCCAGAGCCAATACCCGCCACCCTAATTTTGCATATCGCAGGGCTGCTTCAAGCCGTGGATTATCCATAACGCTCCTTATATAGTTAGGGGACGACCTCAGACCATAAGGTCGCCCCCTAAGATTTGTCTAGCTGGTTATGACGCTTTCCTCTGTCAATACTCCTTTTTCATCTATGTATTGATAAACATTCGGAGTGATCTCCGCAGAGTCTGGATCGTCACGCTCCGGTTGTTGTTTGCGCCCCGGCTGTTGTTGCTTTAGGTAGCGAGCATTAGCATTTCGAATCCAGTATTCAGGTACTGAAATCTCTTCTTGCGGCAAGCAAGCTGTGCAAGTTGCAATAACTATTTTTTTGTTTGCCCACTTGTCATTGTTGAATTGATGCGACCATTTAATTAAAGCTGCAGGATTAGCGTGTCTTTTCCATGCAGATTTAACTCGCATCATTCCGCAATTTTGTTTATGAACAACAAACAACGGATCGTGTCGCCTATTTATTTGTCTTTGTGTGTATAGCCCTTTCTTTTGACTTTTACTAATCAATAACCTTTTAGCAACTAACGGATCATTGTAGATCACGCCTTTATCAATACTGTTATTGATAGCATCAGCTACTGGAAAAGTGCGAGAAGGCACATGCTCCTGCCCCGCGGTTGGCGGAACAACTTTGTAATCCTCATCTACTTTGTGCATAACTGCAGCTATTCTCGATAACTCATGACGTAGTTTTGTAATTTCTGTGGTCACAAGTCTCTGTAAATCTATATTCAGTTTTATAAGATCAGGTAAGTCTGAATCTTCTTCAATTTTTTCTTTATTTTGTTGTTTTGGTATCCACCCTAGCTGGAATGGCATGACTTGGCTCCTTAATCATTGTTGCTGGGCCGTCATAGTTACATGAACGACACCTAAAGGTGTCGTCAACTTTGAAGTAACCATTTCTGGCTCCGCAGTTTGGGCATTCTTGGCCTTTGCTTACCACGGCAATTCCTCTTGTTGCTCGTCAAGGTTAGTTATCAAAGGTGGCTCAATTATTTCTACGTGTGTAGTTAGAGGTTCCTCCTTGGGTGCTTTTGGTGCTTTAAGTGCTTGTGTCCTGTTGCACCATCCACCACCTGCCATTGGGTGACTAAAGTCACGCATTTTTCCTACTTTGTTAAACCAAAACTGAGGATGCACAGGGCATTCTGTTTGCTCTGGCTTTGCAGGCCATGGTGCGCCAGTTGTCTGGTTGAGATTACTAGCAGGGTCTCCGAAGGCTCCTTCTCCTACCGGGGAATCGTTGTTAAAAGTCCTTTGTGGTGTCGCTGCAGCGACAGGGGGTGCTGCTAGTAATTGTTCTACGGCATTTTCTACAGGCGGTGCTGGCTGGCTAACAGGTGCTGCAACCACTTCACTTTCCACTGTGTAATGTTCATCTCCCTGTTCATCAACAGTTACCGTTGCACCTAATTCATCAGGTGTATAAATCGGGCCGTTAAATACATCAGGGCAGTACCACCTAGCACCATTAGTTAATGCTCTTGCAAGAACCATATTCCGTGGATACTTTTGCCATGGACTATTAGGTCTTACCAGTCCAGCCTGTTGAGCGTCACCTATTGTGAAACTTGATTGACCTAGTTCTTTATTGTCCTGAGTAAATTGAATCGTGCATTCCTGATCTGAATGTGTGATTACACGATAGTCATATTTCTCATGCGACTTAATAAGACCACCAACCAAGGCTGCAGAAAGTGTTACCTTCCCGTCGATCACCAACAGGTTAGACATTGCTGCAAATGGGCCAAGGCCCAATTCCAAACCTGCAAGAACTTTAGCTACTGCTCCCTGAGCAGAAAGGTTGTTCTTGAAGTTGCCAGATTGGTGAAGAAGTGTTCCTACTTGAACTACATCATTTAATGTTTGTAGTCGAAACCCCGGTCGAACCAATTCGTTTTTCGGCTCTGGCAAGTTGTCTGATGTTGTCACAAAAATCCCTCTCTGTTTTGCTAAGACCGGGCTGGATATTTCCACCCGGTAATCTTTTTACCCAATCTAGAAAACCATGCAACTCTAAGTTACCGATGCTTTCCCCTTGGGATGCCAGCCCATTGAACCGTTTACGGCATGGACACCAGTATTTATTCCAAGCTGATAGAAGTTCTTGGTCAGTAAGTATTTCAATCTTCATCGGAACCTTTTTTCTCTGACACAAAAAGTCTTGGCATATCAACCCTAGCTTTATCTATTAACTCCGCTATCTTTCCTCCGTACCTTCTCTTGAAGTGATAAGCCTTTGCTCCCCGTACTTTTTCAGGAATAACTTCTAGCTTTGTATATTCTTCAGCTATCAATTCCTTCATTTCGTCAGGTGGCAACTGCTCCCCTAAAGTTGCTTTTAATTTATTTACATCATAGCTAGGTGTGCCACGCTTATATTCAATTTTGTAGTTTGCCGAAGGCAACCCCATAGTGCCTGAACCTGTTTCTTGAATAATTTTTGTAAGCTGGTACTCACAGACCTTTGTAAATTCACGAAGTTCTTTTATCTCTGCTTTATGAGAAACAATTATTCCAGCGATCTGCTCGATAGACATTGATCTGACCAGTGAAGTCATGTCTTCTCTTTGGTCTGTATCTTTATGGGAGTTTGTCATGTTGATCCTTCATCATTTGTACTGCAATTTCAGTCTGGTGGCATATTGAATAGACATGCTCATAGAGATACCGCATATCTGCCAAGTCTGAAGGTTCTCTTTCCTTCCCTTCCCGCTGTCCCATTACTTCAATAGCTTCTTTTAATGCTTTTGAAAGTATGTATTGACCTCTTAAAGTAGTGGCAAAATTTACCGCTACTGATCGGTCTTGCTTTAGGTGGCCCGAACGGTTTCTGAGCCTGCGATTACCTTCGTTCATCATCAATACTCCTTTTCTTCTTGTAGTTGAGCAACTAGGTCAGCGTTTTCATCTAAATCTCTAAGGTCTAAATTCATTTCTGCATCTTCAAGACGAGATATTCCTGTAGGCTGATCTATCAATTCAATAGATGTTCCGTGCATATTTATTTCCACGGATGGTTGAGAAATATCCGAATTATCTACCTGTCTTACCCCCTCTGGATTATCAAAGTAGGAAACCATTGTTTCGGGCATATGTTTAAGCCCTGACCCAAAGCACTTATTACACCCCCTTTGTGATTCAGCTTTTGATGCAACGCTTTCTGTAATTATTGTTCCGTCTCCGTAGAACAACGCAGTAGACCTGTAGAATTTTCCAAAGCCCTTACAGTTATCACAGTAGATACTATTTGTGACTTCGTTTTTATTATCTACGTTTGTTTTTCCAAGCCGTTGGTCTCCCTTTAATGCTGTATGGTCTGCAAGTAATGTCCCGAAGGTACGAAGACTAGGCAACGACTGCTTCAAGTTATCGTTTGGATCAAATTCAACTTTCCAATCCCCTCCATTACGAGAACCGCTTTGTTCCCAAAAACGAGTTATTCCTGTGTCATGGTCTATTCGGAACCACTCTCCAAAGGCTCTTTGTCCTTCAATGACAGTTCCTTTTATCATTTTGCAATCAGCATGGCCTAGGTCAAGTTCCAAGCATTCCCTATGCCACCTTGCTGTTTTGCCGGGATTGCCTTGGATATGTCGAATGATTGTTTCTGTCCACGGATTTGTTTGTCGCCCCATTTCTTTTACTCCTTGAACGGTAGCTAAAGTGTCAACTAACTTTTGTGCTATATGTCGCTTTAGCCCGTTAGAACAATTTTCTAATGTTAACATTCTCTCACTCTCCAGCGTGTTCAGCAAGAGCATGTTTAGTTAATGCTGCATCAGTTTCAAACACCTTTCCGCAATCCATGCACTCGCCACCAGAGGCTTCCTGTATTTCAGGAAGGTCTTCAAGGAAATCTACTCCTTCATTACTTGTACGGGCTTTCTCTTTAGCTTCCTCCTGCTCCTTCGTGGCGATGCCTGTATCACCCCAAAGGTTATTAAGTGTTTCTTCGTATTCAACAGATTGTTTAGCGATGTACCCAAGTGCCATACATAACTCAACACCGCTGGCAACAATGCCAGCAATATCACTGTTAATTGGCATTCCTTGATGTTCTCCGCTTTGATGTTTTATTTGTATGCCGAGATTCTTTTCTAATAGTTCCACGAATAAAGAACAGGTCTCAGCCATGGCAGTAAGTAATCCCGGCACAGTATTTACAGCCCTACTAAATTCATAAGAATCTTCATGTGCCTTGGTGACAACTTGTATTGCATGTTTATAAACATTTCCTCCTTCTCGCCTTGCGTCGCTAGTCATCGCATCTTGCATCATTGCTAAAGTTGCCTTTTTAATTTCTTCGGGGATGTCCTCCTTATTTATCCCCCAGTAGTCATAACCTGATTCGACATCTTCCATGGTTGGTTCGATGTTTTGATCCTCTGGATCATTATTTGCAAAATTTTCCATTACCTTGCTCCTACATGATTGAAAACGTCGATAAGTTTTTGCATTTCTTTAGACTCAATACCTTTAATATGAGCATGAACGGAGTTAGGAATATTAGCCGGGTAAGACATAGGCCCTACTGAAATCATCCCAAATCGCATTCCTTTCTTACTAAAGTTTTCTGCAAGATACTTGTGATGATTGCCATCACAATGCTGTACCAGTGAACGATGTTTGAAAAATGCTCCACCCATACTTGGATACCCGTCAGCAATAAATATTGCTGCAGTATTCTGCAAAGAACCAGCCAGAACATCTGTCATAAAGTTCATCGCAGCACAAGTTGGTGTCCCTCCACCAAACCGTTGCATTCCATCATGTGTAGGCCACATCCCGGTTGGAAATTCTTGAATTAGACAACCTCTCCTGCTTCCAGTGGAAAATCCAAAGACCTTGGTTTGATTAAACCTCTTACTTATTGACCCAACAATTTCCCTTGCAATAGCAGCAGAAGCAGAATTCTGCATGGTGCCATAACCTGCTGTATCAGGTATGCAGCTACCATCTGCCTCATGTTTGAAATGATGAGGGTATTTTTTTGCTCTAGGATTTAAGCTGTATTTTCTATTCCCAGACCGATGTGCTGCAATGTTGCTGCATTGCAAGACAGCCGTTCCTGAAGGAAAGCAGGAATAGCATCCGCAACCCATACTTCCTGAAAGGTCTACCATCACTATTACATCACCCTGATGTTGTGGCGGGTGATTGAATATCCTAGTTTTACCTAGTGATAGCTTCCAGCTATCAGAAGACGGAAAACCTACCCTTCCCCTTGCTGATCCAACACTGTCTCTGGTTTCATTCAACAACATTCTCATGTTGTTGGTAGTTTTAAGTGGCTCCAGTAATGATTTCCTTTGCTTAGGAGTCCATAGTTTTGTATTAACTAAATCTACTTCATGAATGCCATAACTATTATTTGTATTTAATTCAGCCGTTTTTGTTTGTTGCTGAACAAGTTTTGCCCGAATGTAATCCAGACGGCTGCTGCCCCACTCCGGTGCTTCAGATTCCCCTCTAGCCTTAAAACCACCGGGACTCTCTGTGCTGGCACCACTAGCGAAAGGAGTCCCGTAAGCATTAGCTTGAGCCTTGGCTTCAGCTTTAGCTTGTGATTCAAACCCATCAGCAATCTGCTGCTCAGATTCTTGACGATCTGCAAGAGACGATTCAATTTCTGCTTCGCCCTGACCAACGATAGTTTCAATTGATTCATTAGTTACTTTGTCCTCTGCTTCAGCAATAGCTTTTTCTAATGCTAAAGCTATGTCAGTTTCTGGAAGGTCATACCAGTCAATGGCTTTGTCTCCAGCAGGGGTTTTCGAACGGATTATATCCGCTTGTTGCAACATCTTTCTTTCTTTCTGAAGTTGCACCCAACTGTAATAATTTGCAATTTGATTTGCAACAATCATTCCTTCAACGGGGTCAGACGATGAAGTAGCTTTGTCTATAACGTTTTGGAAAACGTTATAGACACTATGCGCCAACAGGTCATCTTCTCCGTCGTAAGGAATTCCATACATCAATCGCCGTAGAGTTAAATCAAATCCTACAGGCTCATTAGTGCTGCTATCTTTATGTGTTTGTAGGGCTTCGGTGATTCCTTTCTCTGCACTTAATGTATGTTTTTCCTCTAAGCTAGGTCGGTGGTAATGCTTTGAGGCAGCAACCGCTGAACGCTTACGTTCAAGAATCTCCCAGAATTTTTTGATTCTTCGACCAGAATGTTTCTCGTAATCATCAACCAATCTTGTGACATCTTGACGAGACTGTTGAAGTGCTAGCAACGTGCTGTCGAAGTCAGCTTCGGAACCGTATTCGTGTTCGCCTAGAACTTCCACTATTGATTCATGTTGTCTTACCGATGGGTCGTAACGATTCCCATCTGAACGACGTTCAATACCCTTTCCAGACATATGCTTAAACATATCGTCTTGTGCACTAGTATTAGGTGCCTTTTTGTCCTTTGGTTTCCAGAAGGCAAAATTATCCATATTGAATACTGAACTCATAATTACTCCCCCGAAAAGTGTGCTGTGGCGATTGTTTCAATAACTCCTTTACTGTCCCTGAACTTTTCACCAATGCAACGCATAACTGCGTAAACAGGTGGTGCCCCAACGCCTATCATTTTTGCAGTTTGAATTAACTGCCTTGGTGTAACCATCGTCTCTGGCTTGCCCCGAAGGTCGATTGCCAGATTCATTAACATTTCAACGAATTTTGTATCTCCACCAAAGATATCGTCGAGAACTTTAGGTTCATCAACAAAGTGGTCGTGACCAAAATCTCGTATAGCGAACCTATCTTCCAAAGCCTTGTCTAATTCATGTGTAAGGTATCCAATCTCTACCGGGTTAGCGGTAGCCATGATGAATGTATTTGGGTGAATAGGTAGAGTTAATGCCCCCTTGTCAGGCAATGGGTACGTCCTGCCACCTTCATCCAGAATGCTAAAGAACCTTGCCTGCAAATCTGGATTAAGTCTTGTAAATTCTTCTAGTGCAATAAAGCTGCCGTTCATCGCCCCATGAGTTAATGGCCCGTCCTGCCATTTCAAGCCACCTTCTGCTTGTGGAATCCACATACCTGCAAGAGATTCTGGCTGCAAACCCGGCAAGCAAGTAATTTGTATAAATTCTTGCGGAACAGGTCGCTGGGTGCCGTCGTCTAATTCTTCTGTTACTACTTTTGAGGCCCAATCTGTACCTGAGAAAAGGTACTGTGCAGCATGTTTTCCGAGTTGCGTTTTGCCACCTGAAGTTTCAGAAATGATTAACGCATTTTGCCTTGCTGCTTTGCACCACTGTAGAAACTGCAACGCTTCCTTGCCAGTCTCACTCATGTGGACTTTGTGCTGTCGTGGGCGAACCGGGTTCAACTTCAACTTAGAGTTTGTAGACAATTTAATTTCCTTCCATATTTATTAGATTTATTACTATACCACACACACTCACTCTCACAATGATTTGCTTATAAAATTACTACCTTTCTCTAAATATTCTTCATGGGCTTCATCGAAGCAACGCAAACTGCAAAACACATCGACGTAGTGTTTGACCTTCCCGCCGCAATTTATACACATAATTTCTTCGCTCCTTTCGCTGCGCTAGCTTGGGGTCTACGTCTCCCTTTCCCTAGCCCCCCTTCACTACGTTCAGGGGGGCGTAGGAAAGTGAGGGTGCTACTCAAGAGGATTACCATCCTTGTCATTGATTCTCGGAAAATCTTTACACCAATTTGTTTTGCCACCAACTTGTTCTATACAAGGTTCGACATCACAATTTGAATGTGCTTCCCAATCGAAGTTTGTAACTTCTTGTTTTTCCTCCCAAGACATTTTTTGTAGCCACATTTCATAGTGCCACTCAGAGTCCAAGATAGTCATAAATGTAAAAATACAAGGCGCAGGTTTCAGCCCATTGTCTTCATCGGCATCTGGAGTGGTGCTATGTAATCCATAGTATTTAGTACTTTTACCCAAGTAGCGCATCATTAGTTGCAACTCTCCTCAGATTTAGGTTCCTTTACTTAACTCCACCTTCATAAGCTGGTCGGCCCAGAAGCCTAGCAATTGTAGAAAAAACCATTATTTCGCCTTCGGTATGTCCATGAGCAATTTTTTGCGTCTCTCGCCAAGAGAGCCATTGTATGTCTCGTATCCTCCTACTGCTGTTGGCATGTAAAACGTAGTTATACACTTTCGCATTTGAGTTACTTAGCGTGGATTTGAATCCCGACATTCGGTTGTTTCGTCGTCGTGCTTCTAGCATATCTTCCCTTTACTCGTGGCTTTTCCGCTTTGATAGAGCAGCCTAGGACGGCCCCTAGACCCCCTATAGCTTCGCTAAGGGGGTCGTAGGGCCGCCCTACTTTGGGGCCGATGGTGCTGAAGCAAGATTGACGTAATATTTACTTACTAATTGCCATAATTTATATATGTATTACATATATATAAATTGAATATAGTTCCTGTAAATATTACGAAGTAATAAAAATTAGATTACGAAGTAATATTAGGTAAATTTAAGGGAACTTTAGTTAACTGGGATTAGAGGCTCTAGCAGTCAACATCGCTATAGCGATGGAGCGAGCCAGTATAAATTTGGACAAAAAAAGGGGCAGTCCCGTTAGGGACTGCCCCTCTCTTTCGACTGGCTAACCTGTAAGGTTAGCCGTCAAGGTCTGCTTCCAGCACACCGGAAACTGCGTTTCCGACTGGTGGAGTGTCGGCGGCTTCGCCGCCTTGAATCAGCTTCGCTGTATTAGCTTCTGCTTCAGCAGATTCAGCATGATTCCACTTCGTTCCACCCGGAGTGCTGCAGTATCCTGACAGGCCATCTAAGATGGCCTCTACTGGCCTTCCACAAACGTTTCCGTTTGTCATTACATAGCTGCATCCTGCAGCTATAATCTCCTCTCGGCTCTTTGCATCAGCTTTAGCTGCTGCAGAGGGTTTCTTCGCTGCAGCTTTAGCTGCAGGCTTCGCTGTAGTAGTACCTGTTGGTACTACTAGCTGAAGGCCTTCGTCCCAGCCAATCTGCAAAGCAGGATTGGCTTTTACGAAGTATTCCACGAAGAATTTCTGCTGCTTCGCAGAAGGCCCTCTGTCCTTGTGAACCTTCAGGTGTCCCTGACCTTCGGTCAGGTTCACAAACTGTCGATTGTGTCCTTCGGACACATCGGTGCAGCGGCAAGGGTATGTATACCCTTGTTTCTTCTGGGCCTTCGTAACGTTCTTCCCATGGCCTACGGCCTGTGGAACCCCTTCACAGACAGATGTGCCATTTGCTATGCAAATGTCACATTCCAAGGTTCCCTTGGGGCCAGTAAACTGTTCGACAGCTTTAGCTGTCTTCGCTGGGGCTGAAGCCCCACCGATATACTCCATCGTCGCTGCTGGAGCAGAACTCTGCTCCGCTGCCGAAACTCCGCTACCCTGTAGGGTAGCAATATCAGCTATGCTGATGCCAGAGTTTTTCATGTCGATGATGTCTTTGGCGGTGAACATCGTAGATGTTCCTTTCTGCCAGCGTAGCTGGCAACTTATGTATCCTCTCAGGCCATTTGGCTTTGAGGTCAAGGGGTAGGCTCAGTAGGCACTCCCTTCACCGTTGGTTCAGGGAGTGCCTACTTCGCCTAGTTTCTCCGCTGCTCCTCAGCTTTGGAGACTACTGCCTGCCGAAGGGATACCTTCGGCAGTTTGTAGAACGTATTAGGATTTCCACAGCAACCAGCTACCCTACAAACATAATATGTTTGTAGATACTTCTTAATAGCTGGTTTAGTTATGTTATCCATCAGCTAGTTTCTGGAGATATATCTCCAGACGGATCAAACTAGGGTATTCATCTTCTACACCCTCATCATCTTCTTCGCTAAGAAGCCTACCGTCGTAGACGGTATCTAGACCTAACAGGTCTATTTCAGCCTGCTCTAGGTCAGCTTTATCATCGTCAAAGACGATGCCTTCCCAGCCAAAGTGTTCGATGAACACTTCAGCATTGTCGTCACCTAGTTCGATGAGCCAAGTCTTTGGCTCAACAAACTCAACTTGAGTTTGTTGATAATCTAGCCACTGGTCGGAGACCAGTTTGGCTAGTTCGACCTTCCTTTCATTCTCTTGCGAGAGAATGTTAGGAAGGTCTTCATTGCTGAGGATTCTAAATTTCATCAGTTACCTTTACTGAACTGGTCATGTAGACCAGTTCGGACTAGTTTGGTTTTTTGATACTCAGCTATAGCTAAAGCTATAGCTGGCTAGTGTCAAAAATCGACATATTTCTTATGGCTACCACCCCCTTTCACTTAGCAAGTAGTTACTTGCTAAAACTAGTTATCCTTCCAATATTCAACAGCAACGCTGTCATACAACTCACATTCTTCATGCCAGTTGTCTCGTATAACGAGACCTTTCTGCTCCTGTTCAAAGTTGTAGATTATTCGTTGCCACCAAGCAAGACTGCAGTCGCAGTCTCGGCCTGACGGTGTTTTGCCAGTCTCACCCCAGCAAAGCTGGTTCAGACCTGTGGTCGGTTCGAAGAAACTTGGGAAATCCAAGTTCCAGTGACGATCACAAATGCCAACCCAAGGTTGGCAAAGTTCGGTGTGTTCACCGATGGTTTCAGGATCAATCGTTGTTCCATCTGGAGTTTTATACTCCATAATCTTGGTACCCAAGATTAAGTTTCGGCTTACTCCAGCAACGTAAGTGTTTGCCAGAGCCGTAAAACGAAGTGTTCCAATCATTTTGTTCTCCTTTTCCTCTCCCCCCTAGAGGGGGGGAGAGGAACTTATGATTAGTCGTACTTTTGTACGATCTGTTGTAGTTTCTCAAAGCTCGTAAGGCCGTCTTTGACGGCCTTAGCCAACTGCTGATTACTTGCATTGCGTTTCAATGCAAGTTTTAGCCAGAAATTTTTGCTTTCCTTGCTATCAGCAAGCTGTTTCTTTAACGAATCTATTTCAGATTCGTATTCTTCAGCAGCCTTCTCCTCCCAATACTCCAATGCTGAAATCTTGTCTAACAAGATTCCAGCATAGGATTTTTCGGTGAGGATATCTTGTTCCAGTTCACCGATTTTTGCTGCTACTGCAGCAACGTATTTTTCAAGTTTCTCGAATGAAGTGCCACGGACTGCATCAAGGTCGTCTTCGACGGCCTTTACTGCAACTTTATCTTTGTTGAAGCGCAGTGTTTCAACACTGCGGTTCACATTTCTAAATTTTCGTTTCAAGGTTTCTACTCCTATTTCTCTACCCCTTGTAAAGGGGTAGAGGTTGCCTTCAATAAATTCCAAGATTTCTTATAGAAACCACCCCCTTTCAATCAGCTAAAGCTGATTGGCTAACTTATTTTTTCCCGTCTTGCTGCTGCAAGACTCAGGATTGCTGCCCTTTGCCGCTTCCTTGCTTCCTGCTTCGCAGCTTCGGATTTCAACTCATTTCTCAGCTTTGCTGAGATATAATTTTGGCCGTAGGCCATCATAATCAAACCCATAATATTTCTGTTCTCCTTTTTCTCTCCCCCCCTTACAGGGGGGGAGAGGTTGGTCATTTCCAGTCAATTCACAAAAGCTGTTAGCTTTTGTGGGTTCGTGCATGTTTGTTCTTCCTTCCTAGCGGAGCATTTACAAACTGTCGGTTGTGACCGACAGTTATGTCTTCACAACGGCAAGGATATGGGAATTTCTTTCTGGCTTCGCCAGAAAGTTTTCCACCATATATCTCTTGAGGAGCCCCCTTGCAAAGTGCATCTCCTTCAGAGATGCACTTTTTGCAAGTTTTGGTTCCCTTCGGCCCAGTAAACTCCACTGGCTCCACAGTCTTCTTAGAAGTCTTACTAGACTTCTTCGAAGACTTTGGAGTTTTGGTAGCTTTCTTGGTCTTTGGAGCAGTTTCAAGCTCTTCGGGGAAGTAGCTGAAGGCTACTTCACCGTAGTGCTTGGAATGAACCAAACCGAAGTCGATAACTGTCTTGGCTATAGCCATAGCCAAGTCAGCCTTGTCGATGCCGACTACGTCAGCTTTGATGGTGATTTCCATCGAAAATCCTTTCTCTAATCCCTGTAAGGGATTAGAGGCTGTTGAGTTGTTCCAAGTAGCTTGCTAGCTACTTGGAGAGAAATGCCCAGTCGGTGAAACTTGTTTCACCGAACATTCGTTTCATTCCTGTGGTAGCTATCCCCCTTTCTTCGTCTCGGATTTGCAAATCCTCCTGATGGGCCTCTGTAAGAGGCCCTTCAGGATTATTTGCAAGCCACGGCCCAAGCTGTTGCAAGAACAACCTTCCATTCGGTCGTGCTCGGTTCAGGTAGCTGATGTTAGCTTTGGGCATCGTGACTCTCCTTTAAGTTTCTGCTATATGCAGAAACTGAGGTTTGTGTCCAGAAGTCTCCTGACTTCTGACGTTTGATTTATCAGGACACACCGTTTCAGGTGTGTCCTGTGCCTTTGGTGGCCCTCTTATTCTCTCACACTCTCCAGCCCCCTATGGGGGGCTGATATTTCGTCGTCAATCCAATTCCGACCTACCGCAGGGGCCCGAGTAGGGCCCCTGCGTGCAAGGCGACGGAATAAATCAATAGTTAATAACTAGCCGAGGCTAGCTAGTTATTAACTAAACTAGTTCCTCACCGAGTTTGGTGAGAAGTTGGCGATGCAAGCTAATTTCAACTGTACATTCTGCTCCCTCTCCGGAGGGAGCGAATGTATGACTCAGGCCCTTGCCTGAGCACCTTTGCGCCGATAGCCTGCGGCCCCCCCCTTCTTACTAGTATGTGTCTCTATTTGCGCTGATATTATTTTTTTTGGGGGGTTGTATACTTATATAAGTTATTTATATATGGGGGATGTATAGATGGTTAATGGGTTAACCGCCACGGCGATTGAGATACTTGTAAAAGCTATAAAAGAGTACCCGGACGATCCTTTGTGTTTCTGCAAGCCTACGATCAGTTATATCTGTCAGAGGCATTCTTTAATGCAAGCTGCTCTTAGAGAAGAAGTGAGAGATGCTGTAGAGGCGGACAGGGTTAGCAAGGCGTTTAACTCTTATGTCAAAAGACAACAGGAGCTGATGCCTGTACGTCTTTAGAGAACACGCGTGAAGTAGGGGTTTATGCTTTGCCCCTAGTGTTTCTCCGCCCCCTGCCCTCGCCCCCGTTGAGGCAGGGGGTGTCTTATTTGTGCTAAAGTAACTGAATGGCAGCAAATCCAGCGCATGTTGAAAAACGGGTCTATCGCACCCTTCCTGACTGGCAGAAATGGCCTAGATTGCTCAGGCGAGTGTACCTACTCCTTCCAAGTCATGGCATAGGAACTCCCGGTTTAGAGTCCATGTGTGACGACTTGAATATAAGTCTCGACCGTTTGGAAGAAACAATAAAAGCAACGCCCACATTTGAAGAAAAGCTACATGCCTACTGGGATGAAGGTGATTATCCGACATACCCAAGGAAAGACAGCAAAAAGGGTGGAAGGCTGAAACATGCCTTGCTTTTGCATGTATATACGCAAGAATCTGCAGTAGCGCAATTTATGCAAGCTGAGGCTTCATTACCTGCACCTATGATTAGGCGAGCAATTGAAGGTGTGCAGGAAATACTAGACGCTGATCCCTCTCTCCAGTTCTTCAAAGAGGAAGTCACTCGACAAAGAGAAGCATTGGATGAAAAAGTTAGAGACCAGCTTCCTACTTTTGAAATGCAAGAATTGCCAGTAGGCGGTGACTAGTGCCTGCGTATGCCCCTTCTCCTTGGCAACAAAAAATGCACGCACTTCCGCAAAAACGGAAGTGGATTTGGGTAGGTCGCCGTGGAGGTAAAGGACGCTCAGTTCTTTACGAAACACTATCTGTAATTGATACGGCCTCTAAAACACCGTTTGTAGTAAACGGTATGGATATCACAGATACGCTTGCCCCTCCTATTCACGTTTGGGTTGTTGCGCCAAACTACGGTCAGGCCCAGCAGGTCTGGAACGAGATGAAAGCGTTCATCCCTCCTCATATGGTGCGCCCTCCCGCACGTATCAGGGGCAACCGCAGTCAAACAGGCTGGAACGAAGCCAACATGAATGTGTGGCTTGATCTCCCGCAAACGGATGGTCAAGGCAATTTAAGAGCAAGAACAGGCGTATTTTGGGAGATTAAGTCTGCTGACAACTTTGAAATGTTGCAGACAGTTGGTCTCGACTTTCTCTGGATGACTGAGTCGCAGGATATCAAGCAAGGTGCGTGGGAGAAGGTCAGGCCCATTTTGTCGTCGCCCGGTCGTCTTGGGCGCGCCTGTATCGAAGGTATTCCTCCATTAAACAGAGCGCACTGGTTTTCGCGCGGGTACTGGGATGCAGTCAGAAACCCCTCCAACTGGGATATATCTGTTACTGCAACCACCTTCGATAATGTGTATTTGACCGATGAGCAAAAAGAAGATGTGAAGAACGAAAAAAGGCGCATGACGGAAGCTATGTGGGAACGAATGTATCTCGCAAAGCAACCAGATGCAGGTGGCGCATTCTTTTCTGCATGGGCTATTGATGCAGCTATGAAGCCAGATATAGAACTTATTAAGCCTGCGCCTTCTTCTAGAGGCTATATTGCAGGACTTGACCTAGGAAAGCAGACTGACCCGACGGTTTTGGTAATAAAAGACCGGGTTACACGAGAAAGTGTTTTTGCATTAGAAATGCTAAAAACCGACTGGGTTGTGCAAAAAGCAACAATAAGTGCAGAATGTAGGCGTTGGGGTGTTGATCGCATCCTAATGGACTCCACTGGCATGGGTGGAGATGTAATTTTTGATGAATTGCAAAATATGGGACTTCCTGTAGAGGCCTTTAAGTTCACCAATCCCAGTAAACATCAACTTTTTCTGGAATATGCCATTGCTTTAGAAAAGCGAACAACGTCTTTTCCTAGCAGTTGGGAAAAATTACGTGTGCAACTTGAAGGTTTTGAAGTTACTTCAGAAAATTCAACTGGATTTTTCAGATATCGACAAGTTGACAACGGGCATGATGACTGGCTTGACGCAGAAGCCCTTGCACTCAGGGCTTGCGATCCTGCTGCTGAAGAAGGTTCTCTTTTCACAAGAGTTCAAAATCATAAAGGAGTAACGCCAATCAACGGGAATAAAGCTCCCGGTAGGCTTATTACTCAAATACGTGACTCTCGTTACGATGAATGGCTAGCGATGGAACAGGCTCCTCCAGATATTGTTGTAAATGGCGAACCAGTGAGGATTAAATAGTGGTTAGTTCACCTGCTGGTCGGCACCCGATAACAGGCGAAGCTGCCGATGTTCAACGTCAATTTTCTGCAGGAACTCCGGGTAATTCTAGAAAAATTACTCTGGAATGGATTCGCCAGCAGATGTCTACTGGTGCAGGTCAGCGCGCCAAGTTCAATGCTTTTTACCGAAAATGCCAGAAAGCCGACGACTATATGTTGTCGAACTTTACTTTTTCCGTTCCTGACGGCGCAAACATGGTGCGACTCGGAACAGCGCATTCAATTATCAACACCCTTGTTGCCCATGTCAGTCCACAATTTATGGACATTTCAGTGCCTCCACCCGGCCCTAGAGGGCAGTCTAGGGCAGAAAAGATTGAAAAGTTCCTGACTGGCGCACATCACATGCTGGAGCAAAATACCCAGTACGGTCGCCGGGAACTTGCCAAGCATTGTGGGCTTTATGGAGTCTCGTGGCGAAAAATAGAATTTGATGTTCAACGCTGGGCAAGATTTCCTGAACCACCCGGTGAAGATGAACCTGCAGATGATTATTTAGATCGTCTAAATGAAGTAGAAGAAAAGCGCGGAACTCTCTGGCCTATAGTCGGTGAGGCTGTTAATCCTCAAACTATAGTTTGGGACACTAACAGTCGTGAACCCCGATGGTTAATTCATTTCTACAAACTTGATTCTGTTGAAATACATGCGCGCTTTCCTGATTGGGAAGGGCCGCAATCAGGCGAAGTAGACTTCTGGGAAGTTTGGACAGACACCCACGTTGCATACGTTGCAGATAATCGCTGGGCCTTAGCCCCGCGACGGCATGGTTATGCAAAATTACCGTGGACTATGTATCGCCCACAGACTGGATTGCGAACAGTAGGGTCTAAACCTGAGCATCTTTACAGGGGCCTGCTGGACAGCCTCTTTGAAATGCTAGAAGCACAATCTCGTCTTGGTTCTCAGCTTCTGGATATTACGGGCAAAGTTGCGTGGTCTACAGAAGATTGGTCTGGGCCTCCTGCAATAACCCAAGATGCAATGACTGACTACGATCAGTCTCCGGGGTCTAAAAACTTTATTCCGCCGGGTGTAGAAAGAACTCCTAGCCAGATACCGCAAACTCCAAATGCAATTGGAGAAGCTATTGGCTTCCTAGATTCCAAAGTTGAAGAAGATTCCACGCCTGCTGTTACTAGAGGACAACGACCGACTGGGGCAGCGTCGGGATTCCATACTTCAGTTCTTGCAGGAATAGCTGCCCTTAATTTCGGTGCAGTAGTAGATGCAATGGAACGTGGCCTTCAGCAAGATAATGAACTAATGCTTCGCATTGTTGAACGTGTCATTAGAGAGCGCATCACTGTATGGGGCAAAACTGAAGCAGGAACACTAGAGGCCTCCCTGTCTCCTAGAGATATTAAAACTCATTACGTCACTATTGTTCGTCTAAACACTACTAGCCCGGAAGAACAAGAACGCAAAGTTAATTTGTGGTCAACACAATGGCGAACAGGTTTTGTAGATAAACTTACTGCTCTTCGGAAAGCAGGAGTGGATGATCCACTCTCTGTTATAAATGCACGGCTTTCAGAAGACTTCTTTGAAGACCCAATGGTTAAGCAAGCATTTGCTGCCCTAGCTGCTCAACGAGTACCAATTCTTCAGCAGGCACTGGAGTCTCAGCAAAATGGGCCGGGGTCTAGTGGAGAAGTTGATTCACTTGCAGCAGCAGTATTAGGCGGAAGCGGACAGGCTCCGAACGGTGGAAGTTTCGGGCCGGGTAATACTGCAGGAAGCACTCCCGGAGGAAGTCCGGGTAATCCTTCATTAACGACAAGGCCAGTTATGCCGGGGTCTCTTAGAGAACAAGATGTAACTGCTCGACAAATCGCAGGGCCACGAAGCGGCAACAGGCGTATACCGGGCCGTGACCTTAGTCCGGGGCTAGGTGTTTAATGGCTGAAGACAATACTCGCTTTGAACCAGTATTCTTAGCATTTGATAGAAATGCTGTGCGCTTATTAGAAGCGATTCAGCAACGTGCAGAAGCTCTAGGTCAAGTTCCGCCGCCTGAAGAAAAGGTAGGGGAGAAATAATGGTTGCATGGTTATTTAAGGACGATTCAGGCGAAGAGTTTGAACAAGATATTGGCGACCAAAGTATTAGTTCTTTTTTGAGAAGTCCTGCCGGGGGCAGGCTTGCTGCTGTACGCCAAGTTGATTACACAGATTCCCCTTGGGCGAGTACGACTGGAGCAAAAAAAGGCTCTGGCCTAATGCAGTCAGGTGGCAATGGCTCGCTAGATCAAGGGTTTCAACAGACAGGTGGCCCCGGCATCAACTTCGGTTTTGATCTCGGCGATGTCTGGAATGCCACCAAAAACATCGGTGGGAAGTCCGGTACCGGGGCTGCCCGAGCGGAGCCACCGAAATACGACCCATCGGCAGGGTTGGATTTCTGGATGCGGGGCGGGGACACTAATTATGGAGGAGGCGATCTTGAATATAAGGACTACTGGGATCAATTTTATGCAGGCGGCTCACAAAGAACCGATAGACAAGGCGAAGGTGGGTGGTCAGAAGCAGCACCGAATCCCTTGGGGGAAAACTATCTCGGAACAGAGCGAGGCGGAGGCGGAGTGGATGATGAAGCCATGTGGCAGCAAGGCGGACAAAGGACGGTTGCTGGCGGTCAAACAAATATTCCTTTTAGAGACCTTAAAACCGCAGATTTTGTTGGAGAGGCTGTAGACCCGGACTCTGAAATATTCGGAATGGATGACGACGTAAGTGGTCTTGGAGGGGATGAGGTGGATTGGGAAGACCAAGACCCGGAATCAGAGGATTTCTTTCAAACTGAAATTCCAGACGAAGTAGTCGATGATGTCGATGAAATAATAACAGGAACCGATGCTCAGGAAAAAATTTCTAAGGCTGTTTATGACGCTCCTGATTATGAATCAGCTATCAATAACTTAACTCAGTTAATTGACCGCATCCCTCAAGAAGATGCGGCTTCTAGAACTGCAGCTTTTCAAGCTATTGGACAGCTATATCTAGAATCGGTAAGACAGGGCGCAGACCTTGAAGCAGAACGAATATCTGCAAACCCCTTTAATTTGACCGATGAGCAATATCTGTCAGAGGCACATCTAGACCGACAGGCACCATTAGATATTGCTACAGAGGACAGGAAGGCCAGAGAAGCCCAGTTTGCTGCAGATCAGGCTCGCCTTTCAACAGATATGGAACGTGACCGAGCTAATCGTCTTGCTGTCGCTGAACAGGGCAGTCGGATGGCTCAAGCCCAAGTTGATGCAGCAAAAGCTCAATTTAATCCGTTTGATTTAGGGGCATTGCCGGGTGAAGACTTGTATGGGACTGGGCGGTTTGACGAAGAGGGGAAGGAGATACAAGCCCGTCAGATGTCTGGGCCTCAGCATCAGGCAATGCTGGCCCGTGGCGGTCTTTCTACAGATGAGCGATTAGCAGAAATCAGGGCGCAGGCACAACCTGAAATGATTAACTCCATTCTTGGATTACTTGGTAATCCATCAGCAATGGGAGCACTTCAAGGGCTATTTGGCGGCGGCATGAACGCAGAAGGCCAAATGCAGCCAATGCAGAATCAGAACTTTCCTGCCATACCTACAATTTCTAGTCTTCGTAATTCTCCAGAAAGTACATTGCAGTTTCTGCAAGGATTATTTGGTACACAGGGTGTAAATCCTGACCAACTTCAAAATCTTATTAAATCTGTAAGCGTGGGTGCTCCCGGCGGAAGTAGCACTTTTAGGTAGTAATGGTTTCTCCATTTAGTGTTCAGCCACTATCAATAACAGGCAACAGAAGCGAAAGGCGGCGATCACGCCGTCGTAGGGCTGCTGCGCCTATGCCGTTAAACGTGTCTGCTATTCAGGCTCAACAGACTCAAATGCAAGCTAATAAACTTGCAGCAAGCACCTTAAAAGATGCACCGCCTGTGCCTCCCCGCCAGTCACCGACCACAGTTGTTCCTATTGATGGTGGAGGGGGCGGGGGACTATCATTTGGAAATATTCTGTCAAAGACATGGGAAGCAGCTTCCACGCCTCTTCTTCCTGAAGAAGTAGAAAAAATTCCCTTTCTTGGAAGTGCCATTCGGGACGTATCGCGTCCTTTAGAGCTTGGTTTAATTTTTGGAACAGCGGGACTTGGCGCACCTGCAGCCGCCGCATTAAAAGCAAGTACCCTTGCTGCTAGATTCCCTGCAGCAAAAATTGCAGCTAACTTTGTTGAGCCTATTGTTGGCGGATCAATGGCTAGGTCTGTTGCTGCAGAAACTGCAGTAGCTATTGCTGCAGGTAAAGCTGCTGAAGAGGGTTCCGAACACTTCGGTCTAGCTGGTGGAATAATTGGTGGCCTAGGCGGTGGTGTTCTATCTGCAGGGGCATTGAGTCGGGCATTGCGAAGCAGGCCTAAACTCCTTCCAGATGGAACACCTGTTCCTAATCCTGCAGAAATTAAAGAGGGAGTAACGGTACAAGACCGTCTTGGATTTGAAATAGAAGAAGGCGAAAAACAATTTTTCGCTCGACCGTTTACTGATGAAGAAATAATGGCAGGCCTTGATAGGACTGCTAGAAGGCTGTCTGATCCTAGTGGGCCTAAGCCTAGAGACAACGGCCCATTAACGACGGCATATAAGCATGTTGGAGGGGTTGGAAAAACGCTTGACCCGGATGATTGGGCCGACCGTGAATTCATGCTTCTTAAAGCTAAAGAAGAGCAAGCTGACGGCCTAATTGAACGAATGATTGCCGGGTTTGATGTTCGTTTTAGAGAAGGAATCTTTGAGTTTGATAAAGAGACCAAAGAACTTCTTATCCAAAATTACAAACGAGAATTTAATCCAACACCTGAAGGGCAAAGATTCGCTAGAGCTTATGCGGCTGGAGATAGAGAATCTATAGTAACGACTGCCCCCGGCCCCGGCGGACAAATAGTAGTAGACGCTGACGGCAATGCCACAGTTACTCGCGGCCCTGCTGATGCTGTTAGAACCCGGCAAGAACAGGCTTACAAATATATTCAGGCTTTAGCGCAAGAAAGAGATGATCTTGCTGCAGATTCTCCTGCCTATCTTGCTCATATAGAAGAAAGATTTGGGCCTGTAGAGGTAGTGCGAGAAGGCGTAGGCCTTACTGAACAATCTCGCCGTATTAAACAATTATTGCCAAGATTCAGAAATTTATTAAACACTAATCCCGATGCTCAGTTTAGCAGCGTAAGCCTCTCGACTTTTTCTCAGAACGAGCGGAAAAATATTATTGATCTTTTAGCCAAGGGAAAAGGGAGAAGGCCAAGCCGAGAGGTACTAACTAAAACTATCCGAGAAGTCCACGATGAACTCTCTGCACTTGTAAATGAAACTGCCCCGCCAGTATTAAAAGCAGTAGATATACCTACTAACAAATTTATTGAGAGTAGAGGGGGCTACACATCTTGGAGTAATGCCCCCGAAGCTGAATTAACTAGAGAATTTGGGCCTCCGAACGACAAAACCACATTCAGAGTAGACCCACTGGCTATAGATGCGTTAGAACAGTTAAAAGAAGTTACAAACGCTAAAACGTGGGAATGGCATAAGCCTGCTGACGGGTACTACGCCATTGATATTGACGGTGTCCAATTTGGCTTTAGCACCGTAGGAAAAAAAGAGATTTATATCGACGAGGTTCGTAATCAGGTCAACCCCACACGAGGCGTAGGCACAAGAGTGATGAAGGAGGTTATGGATTGGGCGGATGTAAACGGAATTACTCTTAAACTTGATGCTCACGGACAACTTCGATGGGATGCCTCAACCGGAAGAGAGGTCGAGACTGAACAAGGCCGCTTAATAGAATGGTATAAAAAGTTCGACTTTAAGTTTGATGACTCTAAATCCCCTAGTACTGGTAGCAGAACTCCCCAAAAAGTATCGACAGGGCGCAAGCCACTTACTGGCCCAGAACTTAAACGAATAAATGAGGGCTTTGCAACTACGCCAGAAATGCGAGCAGGAGAAGGCCTGCAATATACGGGAAGACGACCAAAGTTAAAAATTGAATCAGAAATAAGAGATGTACAAGCTAAACTAAAAAAAGAACGTCGCAAATTAGATCGAATAGCAGGAATATCTCCGATAAAGAAGACGCGGGGAGGCGGAGTAAAGGATCAGGGCGCGATTTTGAGGCGGAGGCGTAGGCCCAAAAGTGATAAAACTGTTGGCAGGGCTAGAGATATTGACAAAAAGATAACGGAATTACAAAAAAAACTTAAAGATTTACGGGGTGAATTGTCGGCATCGCCCTTAGGTGCAAAACATTTCCGAGAGGTCGGTTCCGGGCGAAGGCGAGGAAACGTTAATACTGCGGCAATTAGAAAGCTCGCGCAGAAACTTGAAGATACTTCAACTACAAAGGCACGAATAGATACTGCCCGACCTATACGTGAAACAGGAGCATTTGTACCGGGCAAAGCCATCTTTTCTACTGAAGATTCACTTGCAGTTAGAAAAATTCTGTCTGATGACACGATTTTTGAACGTGGACTGCCCAAAGAAACAATAGTTAATCGTCTTCGTAAACAAGCAAACCTTGTAGATAGAGGCGGAGATGCAGTTGATTTTCCTAGTGAAATAGTATCTGAAGCTATGGAAAACGATCCTGCCTTTTTTAGGACGTATGTTCTTCAAACGCCCAGTACGGGGACTAGGAAGAGCCGACGGCAGCGGACGGTAGGCCCACGCAAAACAGGCCCAGTTCGTAAAGGCAGCAGATTAAGCAAAAGACCCGGAGATACGGAAGAATATACCCTGCCGGGGCAACCGGGCGGTACCCAAAGGGTCACTGAACAGCGAACAGGTATGGGATATGTGCCGGGGTCGGGAACAGTTGAAGTTAACCAAGGGCCAACAGTTCGACGCGCAGGACGCTTCAGTGGACAAGAATGGGCAAGTGACCCTATTCGGCCTTATGAAGAGGATGTCATCACTCCCCCGGACTTAGGGTACGGGCGAGGCGAGCCAACTCAAGTTAGAAGCGAACCCGGCAAATACGGCGCACCAAATGAACCGCCAGATATTTCGCCTGAAGGTGATTATTACTCTCCGCTTGACTGGAAAACAGTAGGGATTGAAAAAACCCAGTTATCAGAAGTTTTTGAATCTGCATTTGAAGGCGTTGATGCAAGTGACACAAGAGCCTTTTCCTTTGGAAAAGGAATGAATCTTATAAAAATTTCTGATTCTGCTATTCCAGATGAGGGGGTTCCATATGCCTCACAGCGTTATTTGAATCCTAAAACGGGCCGTGTCTTTACACATGAACAAGCTCAATATATTGCTGACTTCCATACTCTGATTGGACAGGTTGGCAAATATATGGAATCTGTGGGCATGGAAATCCATAAGATTCCACTTGGAGAAGGTGCCTTTTATACGCCTAGGGCTGTTATTAACCTTATGCGAGAAGGCTTCGCTATTCCTAATACACAGGCGGGAACTTCAACGCCGAAAGGTATTCCAGAAAGTTTCCAAAATATCCGAAAATATCTTGGAGAGGAGATTAACGAAGCTGTAGCTAAGGGAATCAATTATCAGCAAAATCCAGTAGCGTTAATGGATGGATTCCTTAGAGGCGCGTTGCGAGCAGCCAGAACTAAACAGTTGGAAAACAACTTGATTGGTGCTGGTGTTCAATCAACGCACAGGAGCGAAATACATGCGTTTAGGCGCGCTATTACGCTTGTTGCAGCGGGTAGGACATTAAGCGCGGCAACTCTTGAACGTATTTATAAAGTAGATAAAGACCTTGCAAATGAACTTGTAGAGGCATCTTTAGGCAATAAAACGCGTGTAGAGATTTATGATAAAAAAACGGGCAATACTTCATGGCGTGAAATTGACCAGTCTGGTGCTGTTACTTATCTGCCTGACGGAACTGAAATTCCTTCTCCTGAGCGGATGGTTGAGATTCGTCATAAATTAAATGCTAAAGAGGAAACCTTAAAAAAGTTTAATGACCCACTTTTTGAAGGGCAGTTCTTTGAGCCAGAAGATGCCAAGAAATTAAAAGCATGGCTAATTGGCCCTAATACAAAGTTAAGGGGATTGGGTGAGGTAGGAGACGCTTTTAGGTCTTTGCAGGCCTCTGCGGACTACTCAGCCCCCTTCATTCAGGGATTGGCACTACTTGCTCGCGACCCCCTTGCTTGGGCTAGGGGCATTAAGCCAATGATGCAAGCGTGGGCTAACCCCGGTCAGCTTTCTAAGTATGTTTTTGAAAATGAAGAGTTTATTAGAGAGCATCCATGGCTAATGGTCGCAAACCCTAATGAATATTTCGCTGGTGTTGGTGAAAGGGGATTGCTTACTCGCGGGTTTAATAAATTTGATGCAACAGTAAACCAAATGATTGGTCGCGAGGAGGCGGCACGAGGAGCAGGAAGAACCGTAGCTGCAGGATTTAAGCGTTTTGAACAAGCATTTACGTTCTATGGAACTTATGCTCGTGTAGAAATGGCAAAAGGCCTTAGTCCAATGGCTAAGACAAAGGTTGCTGAAGATAACATTAGAATCCTAACTACTTTGCGAAGAGCCAGTGAAACAATAATGGACATTGGGACTCCTCTTGGGGAGGGACAGCCCCGGTTTACTGGTTCAAGTAGAGTTATTGATCCTGCAGAATTAGATTTTATTGCCAAAATTGATCCTGAAATGGCAGGAAAACTAAGAGCTGCACAAGAAGCAAATGACCCTGTAGTTCTTCGTGATGCAGTAATAGAAGCTAAATTTGCTGCAGAAAACGGTCAAATACGGCCTGCGGCATTGATCGAAATGCAAGACATAGTAAATAAGATGACTGGAGTATTTTCGCCGGGGTCGTTTGTTGTTGGGCCAAAACAAGAACATTTTGAACGGTCATTCTTGTTCTTTGCTCCGCGTTACACGCGGGCATCTCTTGCTGCTGCGGGTATGCTTTTCAAGTCTGGAGTAGGAGGCCATGTCGCACGAGACACTATTATGAAGATGGCGGGTGGCGGACTACTTACTTATTACTTATTTGCGACTGCCACAGGTCAAGAGCCACAACTTGATCCCCGCAAAGGGTCATTTATGACCCTTGATATTAACGGAGACCGAATAGGGGTTGGAACTGTTTGGACAGCCTTGGCTCGACTTTCTGCCAAAACCCTTACAGACCCTGCAGTATTAGGAGTTGCGGGAGCCGTTACTACAGGAAGCCAGCAAGGTCTAAGTGAAACAGCAGGGCTATCTAATTCTCAACTTTTATTCCAGTCACCTGAGCCGGGTGGAACAAGTCTTAATTCTAAACTTTCAGATAACCAGCTAATTAGCTTCTTTAGGGGTCGGACATCTGTTATTTCAAGCAATATGTGGGACTTGGCAGCAGGTTCTGATTTTATTGGCAATCAACTTGATTCGCCTCCAGATATTGCAAAACACATTGGCTCTAATGCTTTGCCCTTCGCTTTTGAGGGATTCCTTCTTGGTAAACCACAAAACACAGGGTACATAGCAACAGCGGGTGAATTTTTTGGAGCTAGGTCTCATCCGGTTTCATACCATGAACGGCGGAAACATCTTCAAAACTCTCTTGCAGGACAAGTGCATAACAAGCCTTGGGACGAACTAAATGAATTGCAAAAATCAGAAATACGAAATAATAGTCAAGAGTTAGAAGATATAACAGTAGAAGCCCGAAAAGACCGCGTACTAAGAGGGGAAGTAATTGATAGAAAAGTCAGTGAATGGTATGACGAACGCGACAAAATAAGAGAAACTTTTGACAAAACTCTACTTGTAGGGCAAGACCTTTTAGAAACAGGTCAAATAGATCATTACAGGTTCCGTACAGAATTTTTCTCTCAGGCTAGTCGAAACCGCAGGGCTGCGCTTGAGGCTCTTGATAGGCAGAGAAGATTTGAAGGAGTTCGGGAGTGGCTGGAATATCAAGATCAGCGGCCCGGTAGAACTCCAGAAGCCCTTGAAGATGTTGCTTATAGTAAATATTTGGACACTGTAATTCTTGATCCAGTATTAACAATATCTGGGACATTTGATTTCCGTTTGCAAAGACAACGTATTGCTGAATTTAAGGCATCTCTTCCTGAAGAAAGCCGAGATGAAATATATACATATGTTCTTTCTCGGCTAGAACAAGGCAAAGATTTGCCACCACTAGTACAAGAACTTGTTGGAGGCAGAGAAGAATTTAAGTGGTACTGGGGGTCAGCAGATGAAGTGGGAAGTGTCACCCAACAAGTTATTTCTAAACGTAAAGATGCAACTGCAGCCCAACACATTTGGATAATGTGGGAGGAAGCAACTTCAGAAGAGCAATATGCGATGGAGGAAGATAAATATACTGGCCCAATTATTCGTTCAATTAGAAGTATGCGTGATCGGGTCAGGTCAAGGACGCGCGAGTTGCATTCTGATTTAGATATTTTCTTATTCCGGTGGGGATATACATCTAAATTAGTGCATCCAAATAACGCCTTTGAGGGCGCACGAGCAGATGCAAAAACAATTGATCCACTGGATAGGTATATGCTTAGTAAAGGTGACATGGGACAGCAAGGTATACGAGAGGGTATGTCTGCTGGGCCTGTTTCCTTCTAGGAAGGGCTACGGCTCCAATGACAACAGATGCTGAAAACTTTGAAGCTACGGCAGAAGAGCAGCAAGCTGATGCTACGGCAAATAATCCTGTAGAAGCTGCAGTTGCGGAAGTAATTCAAGAAGAAACGACGGTTGAAGAACCGCTTACAGCCGATGATCTTCGTAGAGAGATTGGTTCTTTGCAAGGAGCTATTGCTTCTCGCACAGGGGCTGATCGCAAAGCGATGGATTCTCGACTAAGTAGGTTGGAGACTGCTATCGGGGACATGGCTAATGCTTCTTACGAGCAGCGATTAGCAGAAATGACCTACGAGGAGCGAGATGATTTTCTTCGTGCTGAAAACGAACGTCTACGGACGAATCCAGTTCCTCAGCAGCAGCAGCAACAGGAGGCTTGGTTAACGGTAGAAGAACAAAGTGCAATGGCTGCATACACAGATGCAACTATTCAGAGCAATGGTCTGAATCTAAATAGAGCAGACCCTAAACTCTGGCAAGGTGCATATGAAGGTATGCCAGTGAATCAATTACAAGCATTGGTTCAAAGAAACGCTAAGGCGTTAACACGACCTGCTTCTACTCCAAAACCTGCCACACCTACACAACAAACAAACGTAGAAGAACCACCGCCTACTATGCAGGGTGCAGCTAGCGTTGCAGTTTCAGATTATGTCGATAGAGCATCGGTCGCAAGAGCGATGATGGACGGCGATCTTGGAAGTGATGACGTTCGGCGTATTTATGCAGAAAAGGGCTGGTAAGAGGTAAATTATGGCAGAAGGTCTCACGATCTCTAGCTCTTCTAGTTTGTCTGATATGAGCGCAATCGCAATTGCTTCGGCTATTGCGAACGTAGAGCCAGCAGGCCCGTCAGCCCAGCTTGTTTCCCGCTATGACCTTGAAAAAGGCCAGAAGCAGGTCAACATTCCGCTGTGGTCACGACTCACGGCTGCTGCCCTTACGGAAGGCGTAATGATTAACGCTCCGCAACAGGTTGCAGTAACAGTTAAAAATCTTACTGCCTCTGAACACGGACTGTTGACGTTCCTTTCAGACAGGCTTACTCGTCAGAACAATGAAAACATTGTTTCTGAAGTTGGACAGTTCCAAGGTCTTGGCGTTGGTCGCCTGCGAGAGCAGGACGTTATCGCGCTATATGACGCAGTTACGGGGCTTTCAATCCCCGGTGCTGGTAACGCAGGTAACTTCCGCCACATCGCTGGTGCGGTTGCATACTTGAAAACTGACAACTCGTCAGCGCAGCAGGGGCCAGCCCCCGGCAAAGTAAACGGTATTTTCCACCCGGAACAGATTCGTCGCTTCGTTCAAGAAGCTACGAGCGTTCAGGCGGGTGGTAGTGTCGGCATGGCAGCACAGCCTATTCCTACAGGTATGACTGCGGATATTGTCGAGAACTACTTCCGTGGAAATGAACAACTTTTCAACACTCGCATTTGGGAAAGCGGACTCATCGAACGAGATGGTTCCGGTGACTCAAAAGGTTGTGTCCACGTACCACAGGCTTTTGCTCTTGGTATGCACAATGAAATTACTGCTGAGTCCATGCGTGTACCGCGACTCCGTGGTGAAGACCTTGTTACAACTGCAGAGTGGGGCGAAATTGAAATCAACGACGAATGGGCCGTTGAGTTCTACAGTGCAGCGGATGTAATTTCTTAATCTAATGGTTCAAAGTACAGAAATAATTCCTGACGATACCGCGCGACGGATGCAACAACTTGTGGAAGACGGTGCAGTTAAAGCTACACACGGCCTAAATGTTGTTGAACTAAGTGGGTATGACTCAGATATGGCATACACAATGCTTTATCCGACGGATGGAGGTAGGCCTGTACGAGTTCCTAAAGAGGAAGTTAATTACTACCTAGCTAAACCTGTGCAAAAGAAGGGTGTTCGTGCCGTAATGGTGCAATCTGGAAACGGAGTTCTCTGGGCTTACTCAGATGGCTCCGATTTCAAACCCGCTTTTCAAGTGGTTCCGCTAGAGAAGAATCTTTCTTCTCCAGCCAGTAGTAACGGGGCGGTTGCTCAAACCGTTACTACTAAACAAACCCGTAAGAAACGACATCGAGGAAGCAGAGGGAGTAGGCGATGACTATGGTGTTTGGCGAAACGCGAAACGGCGTATTTGGGCCTCCCGCTGAAATATGGAATGCTTGCATTGAGCAATGCAAGGTAAATCAGCCTGAGCTACTTACTAAGTATCTTGACCGCCACGGTCTGTCTGAGTTACCTAGACCCGAATGGGTCGATTCCGAAAATGCGACTGTGTGGCACAGAACGCATAGAGGCGATTTTGACTTCTGCAAACATCGAATGTTGGATGATTCCGGGCAGGCACTCTCTACAATACTAGAGAGGGACTTTTTTCTGGCTCCGCCGCAAGAGTGGCTGGATGCCGCCAAAAACGATTTGGCTCCTGTTGTCCCGCCTATGCTGGACGAAGTTGTTGATGCCGAACCGGAAGTTTCTGGGAATCCCGAAGAGAGGGCTGATGCTTCAGAAGAAACATTAGCGGAACCTCCTTCTTCAGTTTATAAATGCACTATGGTGCATAAAAATGGAAATTCTTGTAAGAAGGTTTACAAGCATCGAAAGAGGCTTGCAAGTCATCAGAAGAAAGTCCATTGGAAAGGCTAAGAAAATGAGTATTGGTGCGCCTCAGTACAATGACACCAACACTGAAACTCTAAGTGGTGGCAAGACACTTGTAGTAAACGACGCGCTTGTTCAGTTCCTTGATCCCGGTGGCTCAGGCCGAACTGTAGTCCTCCCGGCCCTAGCCGATGGACTCAGGGTTGTCATCGCAAATCGGGCTGACGGCTCGGAAGTTATTACAATTAACGACGCAGCGGGTAACACCATCGCTACACCTACACAGAATGAAACAGCAACTGTGTGGTGCGATGGGACTAACTGGGCTGGGTCAGTCGGTGACGACGCTTAGTTGTTAATAAGACCGGGGGCTTCGGCCCCCGGTCTTTGACTACAGGACATTTTGTGTAATGAGTGAAGAACGAGAAGTTAGCGATCTTAAATTTGTAGAATTTGATGCTACTGAAGCAGTAACTTTGCATGATGGCAGAGTTATTGATGCAAAAGTTCAGGCATTTGATACTGCGAACGCATACGGCGACGATCACTCTCTTGCCGAAATGCTCGGAGATACAGTTGATCGCAATTCCTCAGATAGCGCACAGGGCGCACAAGCCTATGAAGCTGCACGAGAGCAATTAGATCAAGATTTTAAGTTAGTTAAAGAAGAAGCCAGAGACACAGCTTATAAATCTAAGAGACCTATGGCTGAACTCTTTTGGGACTACGACAATGCTGGTGTCCTCAGAGGCGTAAACGTTCTTACTGCTTGGGGCCGAAACCCTTGGAGCAAACTAGAACCCCGCTTGGACTATATAACTCTGGACGAAATGGACAGAGTTGAACTTGAAAAAGTATTCGGTATTGAAGTAAATCTGAATAAGCCGAGTGAGTAATGGCAAGTATTTCGCACGGAACCGTAACTATGACTGGTTCTGCTGTTCGTGTAACAGGGGCCAATCTTCCTATCAGGGCTGTGCTATTTACAGGCGATGATGGAAACTCCAATGCCATTTTTATTGGTGGGACTGGAGTAACGCAGGACTCTTATGGAGTAATCCTTACGGCTGCAAATGATGAGGCATGGATCAGGTTTGAGGGCAGTAGGCCCGGAGACCTATCTGACTTTTATGCAGACGGAACAAGTGGTGAAAAGCTACAGTATCTGGCAATAGAGGCTTTGTAATGGTTACAACAACTCTTAATACCATGCTTCCTCAATTTGCGAGGACTATAGGTTCGTACATAGGAAGTTTTACAACCTCAACGAATATCACTACTAATAACAGTGTTATCTCTACAGATATTGGGTCACTCTTTCCTAATGCAGATGACTTAAACGATACCTTTATTCGCCTGCTTGGAACAAATAATGATGACATTAAGCGTCTTATTACAGATTATGCAGTTTCATCTGGAATAGGGACGTTAACAGTATCTGGTGCAGCTTTATCTGCCGAATCTGGATCAAAGACGTTTGAGATTTATAAATACGATCCGTCGCAGTTAATTGATGCTTTGAATGATGCCCGGATAATGGCGTTTCCGTCTTTACATCAAAGAATTTACCATCGCCAACACACTGTTTCCGCAGATCAATTTCATTACGCTCGCCCAAGTGATATTCAGCCACGTTCAGTCAGGCAGATTTATACAGAGCCACGGCTAACGGCAAAGACATGGGGCAACAACATCATTGGGGATTTGAACTGCGACTTTGAAAATTCGACAATTTCAACAGATTGGACAGCTTCTAGTCTTACTCTGACAGCAGAATCAGAAACAACCAACCCGGATAACTTTGCTGTATTTGCTGGTCAGAAGTCTGGTAAATGCACAGTATCTACAGGGGCTACCGGAACGCTTCTTGCAACTGTTCCTACAGGAACAGCTTATGAGGGCGAAGAGATTAACCATAGCCAGTGGGTCTACTGGACTGGAACCCCTTCTACTACTTCTTCAGCAGAGGCCCAGATAAAAGCTGCGATACAGTTTGATAGCGGGACTGCCGTTCTTGGCTCTGTGGCCCACAGGGGCAACGGCTGGGAGCGACTTGAAGTAAGTAGTTCCGATGAAAGTATTTCTACAAGTATCAAGGTTGGCATTTCGGTTCAGAATGCCACCGGGTCAGACATGGTGTGCTACACGGATGAAGCTATCACTGTGGCAGGGCCATCAGAGCCTCCTCAAATAGTTGGCAATTCTGTCCTGCAATGGCGTGAAGAAGGCTCTGAAATTGTTATGCCTTTTGTTATTGGTACTAATCAGAATCTTTTAATTGTTGGTCACGGCCTTCTTTCCAGTGTGTCTTCAGGGACTGACACTATGGAAATAGATGGACTGCAACTTCGGTATCTTTATAACACCGCCGCAACTCTATTTTTTCAAGGTGACATCGACCAATTTGAAGATAGAGAACAGCAAGATGTAGCTTTGCGAACATGGACACATTTTAATAATCGCAGAAAAGAAGATATGGCGGGAAGCATGTCATTGATTCCCATGAGGAGGAGCGTAACTTAATGCCTTCTCCTGACATAACACTCACTCATGCAGATGGTTCTAGCAACAAAATAGATATTATTCTTGCAAAAGATCAAAATCTAACTGGGGGCTGGGACGTACAAACTGTATCTATTGCACCTGAATCTCAATCTACAGATGCACTTAATTATCAGAGCATTAACCCGGATAGGGGTCTTGTTCTAGACCAACAAACATGGAATAGGGGTTTTGGTGAGTCGAAAAACGACTTTGGTTCTCACGGTTCTATTGGCAGGTACGGCTATACAGATGGTACGTTGGCGATGTTCGACAACGAAGTTTCACTCGCGTACCAACAAGACGAAGTAGATATTTTTGTAAGAAACGGACGCTTTGAATGGGACGGGGTTGGCAGCACTGTAACGGGGTGGGCAGGAACTGCCACAACCTCTGGCGCAGCAACTATTCCTAGCGACCAAACTGCACGATCTGGCAACCATTGCGTACAAATAGTAACTAGCGGAACTGGCAATGTATTAAGTAACGCATACAACGGTGGGACTGCTTCGGTCACATCTCTGCGAAGCAGAGAACTTACTTTTAATATTTATGCAAGAAGAGTAAGTGGAAGCGGGACTGCAAAAGCCAGAATTAAAGATAGCGCAGGGGAGAACAACAGCAGCACTTCTACAAGTGACACTTATACATTATTAACAGTTACTAGAACTATAGATTCTGGCGCAACAACTATCTCTTGGGAAGTAGAGTTTTCTGCCAGCGGAGATAAATGGGTATTAGATGATGCTTTTATTACAGCAGCAGGTAACTGGGATTTTCCCGGCAACCCCCAAGAATTTAAGGATGAATTCTATATAGCTTCAGGTCGCTCCATTCTTAAATGGAACGAAACGTATGATTGCTGGTACTCGGTATACACAGATGCAAGCTATTTAATTACTGGATTAAGAGCATTTTCTGAACTAGGAACAACAGATGTTCTTATAGCAGGTCGTGCTGAAGACGCAGCTTATTTGCGTTCCACTGACGGAGCAACTTGGAATACGGCAACTAATGCGTCTGACAATGCAGCTTCTGAAGGATCACTCTTCGCTGTGCTTCGCAATGCTAACGGTGATTTTGCGCTTATGAAGTCTAGGGGCAACAACGCCGTCTCTATGTCAGTAGATACTTCAGATGTTGTTAACTTTGGGCAAGAGATGCAGGTGGGCGGTGCTGATAGGGCCATTACTAATATCTTTGAGTCCAATGACACTGTTTATATTGGCAAAGAAGATGGCCTGTACGTCTATGACAGGACTATCAATCAATTTCGTGATATTGAACCAGAAGCCAACTTCTTCCCAGATCAAAATAACTTTTCTGCAGGTATGGCTCGTGGTGGCTCTCTATTTGCAACTGGTGGAGATCAAGCCTTCTGGCAAATAACTCCGTCTAACTATCCCTATCACCATTGGGTTGATTCATCCCATATGTTTCGGGCTTGGGCTTTCCATGGATTTGGTGGACGCGTCGCTGCAGTAACAAATGACCGCCACAATATGTGGGTCGCTCTGGCAGATAACTTAACTTCTAACGCTGCCGCTTTCCCTTATTCATTTCCAATGGACTTTGCTACCAGTGGATTATCTAATGCAATACGACTAATTTCGGTAAGAACATATCGAGATAAAGATTCTGGGGCTACGGAGCAAGTTGCCCATACTATGACCTCCGTAGATGCAAATGCTGTTACTTCAATGGGGCGACATACAACAGCTACTCAATCTAGTTTATTTATTTTTGGTACAGCCATAAATGAAGATCTAGATTCGTTAATCAATGTTGAACCCCGCATAGCAAGAGTAAAAATTCCACTAGATAATGAAAACCCAAGGTCTAATTCTGTACCAGCAGTAGTAAAAAAGGGTTATTTTTATACTCCATATATTGACTTTAATTTCCCTGACGTAGACAAAGCTGCAAGCAAATTAACTTTGCAAAGTCTTAATCTTTCGGCTGGCGAAAAAACAATTACTGTTCACTATAAAATTGATAACGCAACAGCAGACGATGCAAGTGGATGGACGGTATGGGGAGATGATGGAGTTTTTGATGTCTCGCCTGAAGAAACTAAAGCTGCAGGGCTGACAAGCGATAGCGCATTAGTAACATTCAAAAGAATTAGATTCCGTTTGCAGTTTGATTCTGACTCTAATATTGAGGCTCCCCCTACGATGCTTGGACTTATTTTCCATGCTGTATGGAATCCAACGGAGTCACGTATATATAGGGCTATTACTAAACTGTCAGGACATAGGTCTTTGCAGTTACGTCGGAGACGCAGAACTTCGATTAGAAATTCTGACCTAACTAACCTTGAAACTCTTCGCCAGCAAGCCTTTTGCATTCTTACTGATCCTGACAATAATTCAGTTAAGGTTAAATTGCGATATAAGCAAACTCGTATTGCTCAAAAAATAGACACCTTGCGGTCACGAAATTCCCAGAGAACCGATCTAATAGAACTCCAAATGGATGAAGTTAGGACTACCTAATGGCTAATGAATTTAAGCATCTTTCTGTAGGGTCTTCGATAACCCAAGCGGAATACGAAGCAGTAGGTGGTCACGTATTAGATTCTCAGGCAACTGGAGATATTATTTACGCCACTTCCAATTCGCAGCTTTCGCGTCTTGGTATTGGCTCTACTGGTGCAGTTCTAACAGTAACCGGGGGTGTTCCAGCATGGGACACAACATGGACACCTACAGGACATTTAATACCTGCATCTGATGATTCTTATGACTTGGGTTCTTCATCTGCTGCATGGCAAGACCTGTTCCTTGAAGGCGACATCACCCTTACTGATGCAGGAAGCCTGAGTGTCCCTGACAACTCCGCTACCGCCTTTCAGATTCTTCAAGGCTCTGATGCCTACCTGATTATTGATACTGCTAATAGTAGTGAATCTGTATCTATTGGCACAGGCATTTCAGGTACAGCTATAACACTGGGACACAGTACATCTGAAGTAACCGTTGCAGATAACCTGACTGTAGCTGGCAATTTGACCGTCACTGGAACTACAACCAGTGTTGATTCAACTACGATCAATGCTGGTACTGCCTTTGTATTTGAAGGCGCAACGGCAGATGCCCATGAAACTACTCTTGGTATTGTTGATCCAACTGCTGATGCAACAATCAATCTGCCTGCAATGAGTGCAGGCACGTATTACGTGCCAGTGTTAAGTGCAGTTAGCACTACTGCTATTACTGCCACGCCAGCAGAAATAAACCTGACTGATGGCGGATCAAGTATTGGGACGACCGCTGTTTCTGACGGTCATGGCATCCTTATGAACCACGGTGGCACTATGGCTCAGACCACTGTGCAAACCCTTGCTGCCTATCTCGACGATGAGATAACAGCCATGCCTAACCTAGTAACAGTAGGCACAATCGGCACAGGTGTATGGC
>Ga0208919_1000240_pt1 | contig 40152 bp, 57 predicted proteins | sample 4_EtaG_FD_184076 | JGI IMG/M metagenome (GOLD analysis project Ga0208919, IMG submission 184076) | Marine viral communities from the Subarctic Pacific Ocean - 4_ETSP_OMZ_AT15127 metaG (SPAdes) (version 3) | ecosystem: Environmental > Aquatic > Marine > Oceanic | place: Pacific Ocean | collected... | reverse complement strand
AGAAACCACCAATTATGGATAACGTAATTTATTATGATGGTACAGTCGCTTCAGACCCATCTAATGAAAAGTTTTTATCTACAGAAGCTGGTGTAAACTTCAAGACTGAAAACGTTGCTGTAAAAGTTAACGTATATAACACCGATTGGATGGATAGAAACCTTACCAAAGCAGTACAATCTGGTCAAGGTTCATCAGGTGATACCGATGTTATTTTCTTGAGTGGTATCAACCAGAAACACCAAGGTCTTGAGATTGAAGCTTCAATGAAACTTAATGATATGGTTCGTTTAGACGGAGCAGTATCATTCGGTAATTGGAAGTTTGATGGTGATGCAAAAGGTAACTACCAAGAAGACCAATACAATAGTGAAGGTCAGGTAATTGGTGTTACTCAGACACCTTATAACTACGCACTTGATGGACTATGGGTAGGTGACCAACCTCAGACAGCTTATGTCTTAGGTGCTACACTTACACCAATCAAAGGTCTTAGACTACAAGGTATTTTCAAGATGTATGATAAGAACTACGCTGATTGGAGTCCTGATGCACGTGAGTATGATGGTAGTGATGCAGGAGCAGACAGAGCACAAGTTTGGCAAGCGCCAGGCTATAATCGTTTAGACTTGCACGGTTCATACAAACTACCTAAGATTGGTGGTTTAGATATGGCTATTACAGGTCACGTATTTAACGCTCTTGATGCATTATATGTACAAGACGCAGTTGACAACTCACCTTATAATGGTTTCGGTGATAAACTTCACCTACCACATAACGCAGAGGTATTCTTAGGAACACCACGTTATGCAAACATAGGTTTAACTGTCAATTTCTAAGTAATTTAAAGGGGGGGATTTATTTCCCCCCTTTTTTACGGAGTATTAAATGAACGAAAAATTATATAAGTTTGGTGTAATATATCTTGGGACGGCTATTATGATGTTATCACCATATTTTATAAACTTACACATAGGAAAGATAGGGATGTTAATTGGTTTAGCCTTACTTACTATTCAAACACAAAAAACCAAACAATATAATTTATCCTTACTAAACATAGTAGGATTTTGTGGTTACTTATTCAGTCTATTTCAAACACTATGAGTAAACTAATAAATTTATTTGGAGGACCTGGCATAGGTAAATCCTCTGTAGCAGCTGGAGTTTTTTACGAACTTAAAAGAAAACATATCAGTTGCAATAATCCATATGAGTTTCCAAAGAGATTAGCTTGGGATAATAATCTACCAGCCATCAAAGACCAACTTTATGTATGTGCTAATCAACATAGGGGAATAGCAGAATGTTATGGTAAGGTTGACTACATAGTGGTAGATTCACCTGTTTTATTTTCACTCATATACAAAACTTGGTATAGTAAAGGTTATCCAGCTGAGTTCTACTCAGAAGCCTTTAATCAGATGGTAATAGATTTACATAACAATTACGATAATATTAATATTATGTTAGAGAGACCTGAAGCTAATCACAATGATGCTGAGAGATTTCAGAACTTAGAGGATTCAATCAAGATAGATAAACATTGTATCAAAACATTAGATGAAAATAATATAGGTTATCATACAATCAAAACAGATGATAATACTGTAGAAAAAATTATTGAGTTATTATAAAAAAATCATATGAGTAAGAAAAAAATTCTTAAAGAAGTAAATGAGTATATCGATTATTTAGAAAAACCAAGTGAAAACTTTGGTGGAATGCCTGTTTGCCCGTTTGTAAAAGCAGAGAGGAAAAATGATAAGTTAATGATAGAAGTTTGGAAACCAAACAAAAAACCTTTCTTAGAATTATTAGAAAAATTTAAAAAAAGTGAGTACTCATCAGCACTATTCGTTTGTGAGAATACGGATGGATTAAATTGGAAAGATGTTGATAGAGCTAAATTTCAGAAAGCAATACAAATACTAATGAAAGAAAAAGGATTCAAAGGTTTAAAAGCTATATGTTTATCACCATTTGAAGAATGGAAAATTGCTGAAGAAGATACGAGAGAGAAAGCACCTTACTTTTTGATTAATATAGGAAGTGATAATCAGTTTGATGAAACACATAGAACACTTTGGAAAACTGATTACTTTATGAACTTCTCAGAAGAAGAATTGGATAAAATGAAAGTGTATCCTAAAAATAAAAAGCTTGACTTGAATGAGGAAAAATAGTTATATTCTAACCTATGTATCAATCTATATTTTACGATAACAGAAAAAATAAAATTCATTTGTGGGATGACAAAAAAGGTTACTTATCTTTTCCACATAAGAAGTACGCATATATTAAATCACCAAATGGACAACATATTTCCTTGTATGGTGATAAGTTACAAAAAGTTTATAAGTTTGAAAAGGATGAGGATGGTTTATTTGAATCCGATGTGATGCCTGAGATTAGAACGTTGGTTGATATGTATCACGAATCAGAGGAAGTTTCAGAAGGACATAAACTTCTTATATTAGATATTGAGGTTGAGGTTACGGATGGTTTTCCTGATGTTAGGAGAGCTGATAATATTATAACTTCAATCGCTACCTATGATGATTTAACAAAAGAGTATCATTGTTTTGTTTTAGATACTAAGGGTGAGGTAGAAGATACAAAAGAAATTCATTCATATGATAATGAGTATGACTTATTGAAAAACTTTATGACAAAGTATTTAGAGATACAACCAACTATTCTAACAGGTTGGAATGTAGAGTTTTTTGATATGCCATATTTGTTTAACAGAATGGAACAAGTTTTAGGTTATGATATGGCTAGTTGTTTATCACCGATAAACATAGTTAAGAGGATAGACAGAGATAACTTATCTATAAAGATAGCAGGTGTAAATACACTCGATTACTTTCAGTTGTATAGAAAGTTTACTTTTAGTGAGAGGTCTTCATATAGGTTGGATGCTATTGGTGATTATGAATTAGGTGAACGTAAGGTTGAGTATGAGGGAACACTTAACGATTTGTATGAAAATGATATAAACAAGTTTATTGAGTACAACATTCACGATGTTAGACTTGTTAAAATGTTAGATGATAAACTTGATTTTATAGAGATTGCTCGTGGTTTGGCTCACTTGGGGCATTGTGGTTATGAGGATATATTTATGAGTTCTCGTTATCTTGAGGGTGCTATACTTACTTACCTAAAGAACAAAAATATCATAGCACCTAATAAACCAAAGAATAGAGCTACAAAGAATTCTGATGAAAAGTTTGTGGGTGCATATGTTCAAGAACCACAAAAGGGTAAACATAGATGGGTTTATGATTTAGATATCACATCGATGTATCCATCTTGTATTATGTCTCTTAATATCTCACCTGAAACAAAGATTGGTAAAATCAATGGTTGGAATCCTGAAGAGTTTCTAAAAGCAGATAATAAAAAAACATATACTATAACTAAGAATCAAAAAGAAGTTGGTAAGTTAACTGAAGCTGAGTTACAGAAATACCTTGAGACATCAAAAGCTACCATCGCTACAAATGGTGTAATGTATAAAAGTGAAGTAAAAGGATTATTACCAGCCTTGCTTGAAAAGTGGTTTGATGAGAGGGTTCAGTATCGTAAATTATCTAAGAAGTTTCACGAAGAGGGGGATAAGAATCAATCCGATTATTTTGATAGGAGACAATACCTACAGAAGATTCTATTGAATTCCTTGTATGGTGTATTGGGATTACCTGTATTTAGATTTTATGATTTGGATAACGCAGAGGCTACAACTTATACAGGTCAATCTCTTATCAAGTTTACCAAGAAGATAGGTAATCATTATTATAATAAACAATTAGAAACGAATGAGGACTATTGTATCTACATTGATACTGATTCTGTATTTTATTCTGCTGTACCTATTGTTAAGAAAAGATTTCCTGATATGGATATCAGAAACGAAGATAAAATGTCAAAGGCTATCCTTGAGATTGCTAGTGAGATACAAGCGTTTCTTAATAAATCATATGATTACTTTGCTGAAAAGTTTTGTAATATAAACGAACATAGGTTTGATATCAAACAAGAGTTGATTGCTAAAGGTGGTTTGTTTATAACTAAAAAACGATATGGTATGAAAATTATCAATGATAACGGAAAGAAAGTTGATAAGATGATGGTAAAAGGTTTAGATACAGTTCGTAGTAGTTTTCCAGCTGCTATGAAAAAAGTATTATCTAAACTATTAGAAGATATTTTAATGGATGTTCCTAAAGATAAATTAGATGAGTATATAATAAACTTCAAGAAGAGTATGAAGTTAATTGATTTTGATAAGATAGCTATGCCTATTGGTGTAAAGGGTGTTAAGAAATATTCTGATATGAATGATGATGGATTACACATACCTAAACTTGGTACACCCGTACACGTTAAATCATCTTATAATTATAACAACTTTCTTCAGATAAACAAACTCAAGAGATATGAAAAGATAGGTGAATCTCAAAAGATAAAATGGGTTTATATGAAGAACAATCCATATGGATTCCAAACTATGGCTTACAAGGGATATGAAGACCCAAGAGAAGTTATGGAGTTTATAAAAAAATATATTGATACAGATAAAATGTATAAACAAGCTCTTCAAAAGAAAATTCAGATGTTCTATGAGGCTTTATCTTGGGATATGCCCGTAGATAAAAAAAATACACTTGAAAGATTTTTTTAACTACTTAATAATAAATGAGGTTATGATAAATGAATAAAAATGGTCTAATCAATTTCATACAGAAATACTATCTTGGAAATAGAGTTCCATCGGTTATGATAAAATCAAAGGGCAAAGTGCTTAGTTGTGATTTTATAACTGCTGATAAGTCTATGCTTGGTAGGGTTGAAGCAGATGGCTTAGGATTTGGAGATGAAAGTATCGGAGTATACGATACAGAAGTTTTCTTAAAGATGTTATCTGTTATGGGAGACAATGTTAAATTAGATGTACAAAAATCAGGTGATAAATCTATTTCTGTTACATTTGATGATAGTGTCGCTAAATCACTTTTTATGTTAAGTGATGAAAGTGTGATACCTAAAGTTCCTGCTATGAAAAATCTACCTGATATGAACTTGAAAGTTAAAGTTGACAGAGAGTTCATTGGTAAGTTCTTAGCTGGTAAAAGCGCATTGTCAGAGGTGGATACCTGTACTGTGGTTTGTAGAGATGGTGAAGTTGATATCGTAATAGGTTATAGTTCAATCGCATCAAATAGAGTTACAATTAGAACTGAAGTTGTTGAATATTCTGAGGTTGATAAGTTAACTTTCAATGCACACGTAATGAAAGAAATCCTATCAGCTAACAAGGATTGTGAAAGTTCAATGCTTGAAATCAGTTCAGAAGGTCTTGCTAAGATGAACTTTAAGATTGATGAGTTTGATTCAACTTACTTCTTGGTGGCTAACCAGGATAGTTAATGTATGTTGATACTTCTAAGGTTGTACTTAGAAAGATAGACAAAAAGACGGCTAAGAAGATGATTGTAGAAAATCATTATAGTCGTAAGTTCTCGCTCTGTAGGCACGCTATTGGAATCTTCTATCAAGAAGATACGGAACATAGATTTTTTGAGGGTGAGAAAGAAGAAAAGCTAATTGGATGCCTTACTTATGGGCATCCAGTTGGCAGAAGTGTAGTCGGCTCTTTGTTCAAAGAGGAGATAATAGATTATGAATCGGTTCTTGAATTAACAAGGCTCTTCATTCACGATGGTTATGGTAAAAACATAGAATCGTATTCAATATCACAATCATTCAAGTGGTTGAAACATTATGATAAACGTGTTAAGGTGTTAATAAGTTATGCAGATCCAGATAGGTTACATTTAGGTGGTATTTATAAAGCTACGAATTGGATTTATCAAGGTGCAGGTTTGAATCTAATGCCTAACTATTCAGTATCATTAGTAGAAGAACCATATGATTGGATACATAGTAGAACTGTCTTTGCTAGATTTGGTAGTCATAATATAGATAAGCTAAAATCTGCTATAGGACACACGTTTTGGAGAAGAAGAGAGCCAGAGAAACATAGGTATATATATTTCTTAGGTAATAAATCTGAGAATAAAAAATTTAAAAAGTTTATGAAGTATGAATCAAAAAACTATCCAATGAATGCTGATGAGTACTTACCACCAATCGAAGAAATCGAAGTTAATAAAGGAATAACAAATGAGTAAAAATCATACTTTATGGGTAGAGAAATATCGCCCACAACAACTTGATAATTATGTAGGTAACGATATGTTAAAAGATAAGGTTAAGTTGTATCTTGATAGTGGGGATTTACCACACCTTTTATTATATGGAAAAGCTGGCACAGGAAAAACAACTCTTGCTAAATTATTAGTTGGTAATATAGATTGTGATTATATTTACATAAACGCTTCTGATGAAACAGGCGTAGAAAATGTCAGAACAAGAATGAAAAACTTTGCAGCTACAATGGGATTCCAAGATATGAAAGTGATTATCTTAGATGAGTGTGATTACCTATCACCAAATGCTCAGGCTGCTTTAAGAAATATGATGGAAACATTCAGTAAACATTGTAGATTCATTCTAACTTGTAATTTTGTTGAGAAGATAATATCACCTATACAATCTCGTTGTCAGACATTCCAAGTTATACCACCTGATAGAAAACAAGTGGCACAACAATTAGTGTATATTTTATCTGAAGAGAATGTAAAGTATGAAGTAAAAGATGTTGCTGATATAGTTAATAGTGGATATCCTGATATCCGTAGAGTAATCAACGCTGCACAAAGACAGGTTGTTGATGGTGAATTAAAGATGGATAAGACTAGTGTTATTCAGAATGATTACAAAATAAAGGTTTTAGAGTTACTAAAAGAAGATAAGAAAACTGCATTTAATAGTATTAGAAAATTACTATTAGATAGTAAGGTTACTCAGTTTGAAGATTTGTATAGGTTACTTTATGATAATGTAGATGACTTTGGTAAAGGACACGTAGCGGAAGTTATACTAATTATCGCAAAGTATCAAGAGAGTGATGCTGTAGTAGTTGATAAAGAAATCAACGCTATGGCTATGTTAATTGAATTGTTAGGAGTAATAAAATGAGTATGCATCCAATGAAAAAGCAGAAACCTCAGGCACAAGTTAAGGTTAACTTAAAAGAAGCCGAGACAATGAAATGTGATGATTGTAATAATACTTTATTTATTGAATCATATGTTTTGAAGAAGATATCAGCATTGATATCACCAACAGGTCAAGAGGGTATTATACCTATTCAAGTTTTTGCTTGTGGTGATTGTGGTAAACTAAAAGATGTTGGTACAGGTGGTGATAGTGTTGAAAACTTAGTCGGAGACTAATGAAGGTAGTAATCATAGGTGGAGGTAGCTCTGGTTGGTTGATGGCTGCGGCTTTGTCTTATGTAAAAAAGACTAATCCTACTAAGGTTATTGATGTAACCTTGATAGAATCACCAAAAGTCGATAGGTTATCAGTAGGGGAAAGTACATTCCCAAGTTTAGCAACATTAATCAACTCTATTGGAATAGATGAAAATGATATATTAAACAAATCCAATGGAACTTACAAATGGGGAACTCAGTTTGTTGGGTTTCAAGAGTATGATTATTATCATCCAGTATTTGGTTTACCTTTTATAGAAGATGAACTAACAATGGATGAAGTTTTTATAGCTAATGATGAGAGGGTAGATATTAGTGCTATAGGAACACAAATGATGTTGAGTAGAAAGAAACCTATCAAGAAGTTTGTAGAGCAAACCTTTACTACTGATGTTCAATGGAATTATCCAAGTAGGGTAGGTCCTTACGCTCTTCATATTGATATAAATAAGTTTATAGATTACATAGCTAACTTTTGTGTAGAGAAATATGGAATCAAAGTTGTTGAGAATCAAGTAGTAGATATAAAAAAAGATATCGTTGGTAATTGTCAAGAGGTTATATGTGAAGATGGTAGTAGAATATCAGGAGATGTTTTTATAGATTGTAGTGGATTTACTAGAGTTCTATTCGAAAAGATACTTAAAGAAAAGTTTGTGAGTTTTAAAGATTTTCTACCTGTAGATAGTGCTATAGCATTTGAAAAAGTTGATGAAAAGTATGAACCTCTTAGAAAGAATTTTGTAACTGCAACAGCATTTAGTAGTGGTTGGAGTTGGGAGATACCATTAAGAAACAAAACAAGTAGAGGTTATGTCTACAGTTCAGATTTTGTTACAATGGATGATGCTGTTCTAGAATTAGAAACAAGATTTGGTGAGATAGATGTAACTTCTAAAATCAATATGAAAACAGGTATGTTTGAACGATTAGGTATAAAAAATATGTATGCTGTAGGATTAGCATCAGGCTTCATAGAACCTTTAGAATCTAATGCTACCACAATAACTACAGGACAAGCGAATTACTTGGCTGGTTTACTATCTAATTCTAATGATACCAACTTGATATCAGAACTTTATAATACACATTGTGGTAAAACATTTTCACATTTTCTTAGTTTTATACAACTACATTATATAAATAACAGAGGAACAACAGACTTTTGGAAATACGCTAAAAGAAACATAAAATATGCTGAAGTGTTTGATAAGTTTATGGAAGATATATATCAGAATAAAAGACTTCCTACAGCTAAAGATATGTTTATAGATGATTTAGAAGAAAATTTTGGTTTATCATCTTGGTTATCAGTTATGCAATCTATTCAGTTTATAGATAAATCACATTGTACTGAAGCACATAGAAGTGTAAATTTTGAACTTGCTAAGAAAACAATAGATGAAGAAATACGTTATTATAAAAACCTATTAAGGGATAACACTTATGAATAAAGTAGTTAAAACACCGTGGGAGTGGTGCAAAAAGATAACTAACACTAAGGAAAATTGGGATACTTTCGATGAAGATTCTCAGAAGAAGTTTAGTGTGTATATGGTTAATAGATTTATATCTATGAACTCTAACTTTATTGATTTAGTTAATGAGGTGCAAAAGTTAGGTTTAAAATCACGTGAGACATACAAAGTTTATAGTGAGCTTATACCAAAGAGTAATTACTATTTCAAGTGGATGAAGGGTAAGAAAACTCGTGATAAATTAAATGAAAGTTGGGTGATTGATTTATTGTGTAAACATTATGAGGCGAGCAAAAAAGAGGTTGACACGTATATAGATTTATTGTTAAATTCAGACAGTGGTAAAGAAGAATTATTTAGTATTTTCGATACATATGGTATTGATAAAAAATTGGTTAAGAAACTTAAAATATGAGTAAGTTAGAGGGATATTCTGTGGAACTTGTTCCAAGAAGTGCTATACAAAACTTTATAGAAAAGTATCACTACAGTCATAATACTAATGGGATACAAGGTTTAGAGTGTTTTGCATTATTTTCACCGGGCAAGTTTAATATTCCAAGAATGGTTGGTGCTATGATGTACGCTATACCATCAATGCCAAACACGGCTAGAAAATATAATCCTGTTAATCCTGATAAATGTGTAGAGCTAAGAAGATTAGTTTGTTTAGATGAAGCACCTAAGAATAGTGAAAGTTTCTTTGTATCACAAACTATTAAGTGGTTAAAACAGAATACAGATTATGAAGTTATTGTATCTTTTGCAGATAGACATTATGGACACGAGGGAGTAATTTATAAGGCTAGTAATTTTGTATCATATGGACAAACTGCACCAGGCAGAGTTCTTATGGTAGATGGTAAAGAATATCATAGTAGGTCTCTTAGTCAACCAGAAAAACCATATAGTAGAGAGATAAGACGTAGGTGGGAAGCTGGAGATGAAAATATATTTTTTATAAAACGGAAAAATAAAAATATATATGTATATTATCTTAACAAAGGAATCAAAAAGAAAATAAAGAGGATTGAAGATGAAAAAGTTAATAGTAAAAGTGCTAAGTAATTTTCAAAGTGCTAATTTAGCATCTGAATCAGCTAGAGAAACTATAGCTGATGCTATGTTAGATGAGATAAGAAAACCCAATCAAGGTTGGTATTTGGATTTAGGTAAAGGTGTTAATGAATATAAATCTGAAATGAGAGCTAAGTTAGGTGGAGATTACACAACTAAGAAAGGTAATTAAGTAATGAAAGTTATAAAAGAATCTAAAACAGGCACTAATGATAAAGGTTATGATGTTATTCAAAAGATGGAAGAGGAATGGCCCTTGATGACAGAAGAGTTTAAGAAGATACAAAAAGAACAATACGAATTGTTCTTACATAAACAACACGATTATGGTCCTGGTAATATTAGTGTCGGAACTTTCTTAGTAACACCTGAAGAAATAAAATTATCACTTACAGGTTTGTGGTTTCGTATGAATGATAAGTTACAACGTGTAAAGACATTGTTACTTGGTGATAAACAATCTGCCGTAAAAGATGAACCATTAGAAGATGCGTATCTTGATGTATCTAACTATGGTATTATGGCTACGATTGTTGGTAGAGGTAAGTGGGGTAAATAGTGGCAAGAATTAGTTATAGTCAGTTTGGGATGTGGTCTCAATGTCCTCAAAGATGGAAGTTGAATTATGTAGATGATATGAGAGACTTTACAGGTAATATACATACTATATTTGGTAGTGCTATTCACACTGTAATACAAGAATATCTAACTACATTTTTTCATAAGACAATTAAAGAAGCAGATTCTATAGATGTCAATAATAGACTTTTGGAAGAGTTAAAGGTAGAGTTTAATAAAGCTAAAGAACAAAATAGTGATGAAAACTTTGTACCTTGCTCTAAGGAAGATTTGGGTGAGTTCTATAATGATGGTGTTTCTTTGTTAGATTGGTTTAAAAAACGTAAAGGGCAATACTTTAATAAGAGAGGTTATGAACTTCTTGGGATAGAGATGCCATTAAACTACAAGATGAATGATGCAGTAAATTTTATTGGTTTTATGGATGTAGTTCTAAAGGATACTGTCAGAGATAGGATAAAGATAATTGATATCAAGACTTCAACCAAAGGTTGGAACAAGTATATGAAAGCTGATAAGAATAAAACTGACCAGTTATTGTTGTATAAACAATTCTTATCACTACAATGGGAAGTATCACCTGATAAAGTAGATGTTGAATACTTCATTCTAAAAAGAAAGTTATATGAGAATGTAGACTTTCCTCAGAAGAAAGTACAATTATTTACGCCTGCAAATGGTAAACCATCTATGAATAAAGTTTTGTATAGATTGAAAGATTTTATAGATGATTGTTTTGATGAAGAAGGTAACTATTTATTAAAAGAATATAGAGCTGAGGCTTCAAAGAAAAATTGTAGGTTTTGTGAGTTTAATCAAACTGAACATTGTGATAAGGGTATAAAATGATTATAGTAGAGGATTGGTTTTATGATAATCCAGAACAGGTATATGACTTAGCACTTAAACAAGAGTATAAAACTTGCGAAGAGCTTATAGGTAGGAAGGGTTTTTCAGGTAAGAGAACCGAGTTAGAATATGTTACCGAAGAAGCTATAGATAAGTTATCAAGATACTTTGGACGTCAAGTATATCCACACGGAAATATGTGTGGTAGATTTCAAGTGTGTACGTCTATGGATAGAACTTTTCCACATACAGATACCGATCCTCTAGCTGCAGTTGTATTTTTAGATAGAAAACAACCTGTAAATGCAGGTACATCCTTTTACAGAAATAAGATAGATAATTCTACAGAAAATTCAAGTGAAGATTTTAACAAGTATATAGCTGAAAGTGGAATAAACCTTTTTGACAAAACTCAATGGGAAGAAGTTGCTAGAATAGGATTACTTTTCAATAGATTAGTGGCATATCCTGGCACCTTGTGGCACGATGCTACAAACTATTACGGACACTCATTCGAAAGTGGTAGATTATTTCAAGTTTTCTTTTTAACGTATGACAAAAACCAAGCCAGTAATGTGGAGATTATCAAATGATACCATCAATAAGACTTCATCTCAATTCTTTTTTTAATACAGTAATAGAAGAGGCGGTGATAAGTAGAATAGAAAATATTCAAACGAGATATGGAAATGTTCATTTTCAGTTCTATGTTAATGAAGATTACGGAACTATTGCAGAGTTTGTAAAAAAGTATGAGAATAGTTTTAACTTTAAAACAGATTTTCATAATGAAGATTTAGGGGCTAACAGAGATTTTTCTTTTTTCTACATACACGATGGTATGAATTTACATACAAATTTTAGGTTTAAGATACTGGCTAATCCAATAGCAGGTTTAGAACATTTTAAACGTATTTTTAACTTTATAAATAACACTACACCAATGGTTAAAAAACAAAAGAGAACTGATGAAGAAAATTAAGATTGGTGTAAGTGGTGTTAAAGAGTATTCAAATAAAGTAAAAGTAAAAAAAAGTATCTTTGAACTTAACAAGTTTTTTGAGGGTCATTTAATTATATGTACTCGTGGAAAAAAGAATGGCGCTGAAGCATTAGCTAGAAAATATGCAAACGAGTTTGATATAGAGTGTGAAGATATAAAGCCGTTTCAGAAATCCATAAAAGCTCAGTTTGGTAGTAGTAAAAGATTAGCACAATCAATCGATTCTCTTTTTGTTTTTGTTAATGATAAGGATGATTTACCAGCCAATCTACAGACGCTTATAAAAGAGACAAAAAAACAAAATAAAAAAGTGGTTTTTAAAAGTTAGTTAATATTTATATATACAAATATAGTTATATAGGTATATCTTATGAAGTTGACATCAGTAAAAATTTTACCAGAATTACACAAAGATTTTAGAATAAAAAGTCTTAGGGAAGAATTTACCTTACAAAAGTTGGTAAATCGCTCTATACATTTATTCTTAAATGACGAAACATATCAGGCTAAGTTGATTAGCTATAACATATTAGAAGTAAGTGGGAGTGGACTATGAGCATAAATATGAGAGATGATTATATAGATGCACTTAGAATGAATTTCAAGGCACAGATTGAAAAGCATCGTATAAACGTAGAAAACTTAATGAATAATTCTGTTGGTATAGGTGAACACGGCGATATAATGGATGAGATTGAAAAAGAGCTTGGAATGATGGCAGATAAGTCAGATAAGTTAGAGATGTTAGATTATTTTGAAGTAGAAATTGGTAGTAAGAAAATTATAAAAGGTTAGAGGTTATATGAAACGAAAAAAGATTCTACTCTTAGCAGATGATTTGAGAATGAGTAGTGGGGTTGCAACAATGTCTGCAGAATTCGTGAGACAAACAATTCACGAGTTTGATTGGGTTCAGTTAGGTGGTGCTATAGACCATCCTGAAAAAGGAAAAGAGATAGATTTATCAGATGCAGTTATGAAAGATTGGGATATTAAAAAACGTGAGGATGGAACTAAACCCTATCTTAAAATATATCCAGTAGCAGGTTATGGTAGCCAACCTCTTGTTAGAACATTGTTAGGTAAAGAAAAGCCAGATGCTATTATGTGTTACACAGACCCAAGATTTTGGATTTGGTTGTTCCAAATGGAACACGAACTACGACAAGAGATACCAATACTCTATTATAATATTTGGGATGATTTGCCTTATCCTATGTGGAATAGAGACTATTATGATTCTGTAGATTCATTGTTTAACATATCAAAACAGACTGTTAATATTGTTAAGAATGTAAGAAGTACGTATGAAGATTGGCAAGCTACATACATTCCACACGGAATCAATGAAGAGGTATTCAAACCACTTACCGATGAAGCAGGATTGAAAGATGTCGCAGATAACAAAGGTAAGTTTAAAAAGGATTTTGAATTTATTCTATTTTACAATGCTAGAAACATTCGTAGGAAACTACCTGGTGATTTAATTTTGGCTTGGAAAACATTTGTTGATATGTTACCTGAGGATAAAAAAGATAAGGTGGCATTTTTAATGCACACATCTCCTGTAGATACTAATGGAACTGATTTGACAAAAGTAAAAGATGCTATAGCGGGTCCTGATGCTAACATATACTTTTCTACAAATCAAATTAAACAACAAGAGTTGAATGTACTTTACAATATGGCTGACGTATGTATTAACATAGCTAGTAACGAGGGATTTGGTTTAGGAACTTGTGAAGCTCTTATGGCTGGTACACCAATCATTGTTAACGTTACAGGTGGTATGCAAGACCAATGTGGTTTTAAGTACAAAGATAAACTTCTAACGGCTGAGGATTATAGTTGGGTACATTCTTTACACGATGCTAAAAAATGGAAGGATAATCCAGATTTAACTCACGGAGAGTGGGTAAAGCCAATCTGGCCTACCAATCGTTCATTACAAGGTTCACCACCGACACCATATATCTTTGATGATAGACCAAGTTGGGAAGATGCAGCTGATAGAATATATGAGTGGTACAAAACACCAAAAGAAGAAAGAAAGAAAGCTGGGTTAAAAGGTAGAGAGTTTTGTCTAATGGAAGAGACTGGTTTGAGTGCTAAAAATATGGGTAAAAGATTTATTAATGATATAAATACTGTATTTAAAAAGTTCAAACCAAGAAAACGTTATGAAATGTTTAAGTCGTAGGAGTTATAATGAGTGATAAGATAAGAGTATTATTTTCAGGTCCTGTAGGAACACGAAGTGGTTATGGTTCAAGAGCGAGAGATTTAGTTCACGCTTTGATTGATATCGATAAGTATGATGTTAAGATTATGCCACAAAAATGGGGTAATACACCAGAAAATGCACTTAATACTGAGAGTAAGAGAGATAGAAAAATTATAGATAGGATAATGACACAAGAGGATGGTAAGACTCCTTTCGATGTATCATTTCAGGTTACAGTTCCAAATGAGTTTCAGAAATGGGCTAAGTTTAATATAGGTGTTACTGCTGGGTTTGAAGCTACTGTGGTTCCACCAGAGTGGGTACAAGGTGCTAACAATGCAGATATGGTTCTTTTCTCTACTACTCATTCAAGAGATTCTATAGCTAACTCAACTTATGATATAAATGATAAACAAGACCCAACTAAGAAAGTGGGTGAGTTAAGGCTAACCACGAAAAACGAGGTGTTGTTTGAGGGTGCTGATACATCTGTATTTAAACCTACAAAAATTATATCACAAGAACTAAAGAAAGAGATGAATAAGATATCAGAAACATTTTGTTTTCTGTTTGTAGGACATTGGTTACAAGGTGGACTTGGTAATGATAGAAAAGATACTGGTATGTTGGTAAAAACATTCTTTGAAAGTTTTAAGAATAAAAAGAAAGCACCAGCTTTAATTTTAAAAACAAGTGGTGCTGATTTTTCAGTTATAGGAAGAAGTGAAATCTTAAAAAAGATAGAGGATATCAGAAAAAGTACAAAAGCTAAAACACTACCTAATGTATATGTTTTACACGGTGATTTAGAAGATGAAGAAATGAACGAGTTGTATAACCACCCAAAGGTAAAGGCTCACGTATCGTTCACACACGGTGAGGGATTTGGACGCCCACTACTTGAAGCTAGTTTAAGTGGTAAGCCTGTGATAGTATCAGGTTGGAGTGGGCATATGGATTTCATAAATCATAAAACTGCAGTTTTACTGCCAGGTAGTTTAGTTGATACACCAAAAGATGCTTTTCCGAAAAATTTCACTTGTACTGGACAGAAATGGTTCTCTGTAAACTATAGCCAAGCATCAGCTATCTTGAAAGATGTTTTCAAAAACTATAAGAAGTATGGGCAAAAAGCTAAATTATGTGCACATACAAACAAAAATAAATTTTCAATGAAAGCTATGAGGGATAAGTTAGAGGTTATATTAGATGAAAACCTACCAAACTTTCCAAAGCAAGTTGCAATAAAACTACCAAAGTTGAAAAAGACTGCAGGTACAAAAGGAGATGCAGGTACGGCTAATCCGCCTACACCAAAGGTAAAATTACCTAAGTTAAAAAAGGTTAATTAATGTATAAGACTAAGGATGTATTAGCTACTATTGGTTATGTGTTATTCCTTTTACTTGTAGGCTTATGTATACCCTATTTAATTGGAGCTAAGTAATGTTCAAAAGAAAAAAGGTTGTACAATTTATAACTAATAATAAATCGGTTCTCGAAAGAGCACCGATAGTTCCTGCTAAAGGTGAACAACCTACTTGGTGGAGAAAGCTACCACCTTTCAGAGATTTTAATCCATTGAAGTATGGTTATAAAAGTGATAGTGGTTTCATATCTTATCTAAGTAAAAATGTAAAGAATCAATACACACAAACTGCTAAGGTATGTCCTGGTATAAGTGGTGCTATAAAATCAGGCTTTATAGTTCCTATGTGGTGTGATGTAGATTTTTACTACAATCACGAAAATAACTTTTTTAACTTTGAACTCGCATCAAATAGGTTTGAGTGTAGTATACAATCTAGTTATAATTCTTTAGAGGGTACACCGATAGCTCAAAAAGAAAAACAATTCTTAGTTAAGTTAACAGGTCCTTGGGCTGCTATTCTACCTAAGAACTATGAGATGTTGATGGTTCCACCACTTTACAGAAAACCTATACCGAATATAGAAGTAGCAGCTGGAGTTCAAAGAAATGATAGGTGGAGAGAGATGGCTTTCATAAATGCGTTTGTAACTCTCGATTTCTCTGATGGTAGAAGTCATATCAGATTACCATTTGGAGAACCCTTGTACCAACTATTTATTTATGACACGAAAGATTCAGAAATGAAACATAAAACGAAGCTTGTAGGTCCTGATACATTAGCACAAGATGGCACAGGAGATTATACAAGATTAAAGATAACAAAGGATTGGATATAATGGAAACAAAAATAACTTGCCCACATTGTTTGTCAAAGAACTGCTTTGTAGAAGAGCAAAAAGAATTTTCATCTTATATGTGTTTTAGTTGTGGATTTATGTCAGATAGTAGATTTGAAGAAAAATCCTTAGAGGTTGCAGATTATATGAAAACAATGCCAGAATCAGTTAAGAGTTTACAATTTGTAGATGAAACACGTGAGATAGTTTGGTTCCCATCAATTTTGAATATGGGTGCAAAGGGTATGATTTTTCCTGAGACATCTAAACACGAACCAGATAACTATAAGTGGAAGTATGCACAAGTGGTAGAAGTTCCAAATGGAAAAGAGGGTGAGTATGAAGGACATCAACAATTCTTAGATGTAGAAAATGCAAAAACTTATGATAAGTTTGAGTTTATGGAAGCTTGCAAAGATATGGGTATTATAAAAGAATGAGAGTAAGGTACAACGATTTAAAATCTGGCGATATCGTAAAGTTTAAATACGAGGGAGAGTATGGTTCAGGATTCTTTGAAAGAGAAGTTATCATATTTGCTAAGTATGTTGCTGCTGGTAGATTAGTACACGGATTAGAGATTACTAAAAATAAAAGAATAATTTTAGATGATGGTGAGTTAACAAGATATATACCAGCTATGGCTAATCAACCTTACTTAATCAGAGATGGTGAAGTAAATGGAAAGCCATATTATCGTATTAATATACCTGAGGGTGGTGAGAGAGCAGTATATTCAAAGTTTAAAACATTTTTGAAAGAGGATGCTTTTAGGTCTTACAAGATAAAAGAATTGAAAGCTGCTAATATAGAAAAGATAACACCAACTCTACCGCCAGGTTTTGTTAGAGAAGCTGATAAAAAATATAAAGAGGAAGTTGAAAAGGCTGTAAGAGAAAGTAAGAAGAAACCATCTCAAAGAAAGATTGGTGACCAAAAAGCTAATGAAGAAGTTTTAGATAAGCAAGAACAAGTTGTGGATGTAAAAGCAGTTCAAGAAAGAATTACAAAAGAAGTAAATCAAACGGTGGAAACTATGATGAAAGATTTAGGGGCAGTTCTAAAAGATGACCAAATGTCAGATTTATTAAGCGCTGTTCAAACAAAAAAAGCATTTGGAGATTTAGACGATATAGGTAAGTAATGAAGTTAAGTTACGCAATAACGGTTTGTAATGAGTTAAACGAAATACAGACTTTGGTTACATTTTTATTAGAACATAAGAGAGTAGAAGATGAGGTTGTTATTACTTATGATTCTAAGAATGGTTCTAAAGGTGTTGAAGATTATCTCAGAGCTAAATCAGTAAATAGTGAGTTTAATTGGCATTCATTTGAATTTGATAATGATTTTGCTAAATTAAAAAACCACACAAAGAAAATGTGTAGTGGTGATTTTATATTTCACTTAGATGCTGATGAAGTTCCACACGAAATATTAATGGAACAATTACCAGCTATAATAGAAATTAATGATGTTGATTTAATATGGATTCCAAGAGTAAATACTGTAGATGGAATTACAGAACAACACGTACAAAAGTGGGGATGGGTTGTAAATGAAAATGGTTGGGTAAATTATCCTGATTACCAAGCTAGGGTTTTTAGAAATGTTGATGGAATAGAATGGGTAAAGCCAGTTCACGAATACATAAGTGGACCTAAGACATATGCACATTTACCACCAAATGAAGAACTATCTCTCTATCATCCTAAAACAATAGATAGGCAAGAAAAACAAAACGACTTATATAATGGGATACAAAGTGGATAAGAAAAAAATATATGATTATATAGATAATGGTTTAAAAGATAAAGGTTATCACCTACAAACAACAAGTAAGAAGTTCAAAAAAGATATGGTTGATTTTTTTGATTTTCCAGAGGCTAGAGATTTTAGATGTTTAGAGTTGGGATTTTGGAGAGGTTATACCAGCGTAATATTAGCGCAAATTTTTGGACACGTTACATCAGTTGACATCAATGATGGTTCTAAGATAACAAAAGAAAGTGAAAAGTTTAGTAATTTAGAGTACTTATATCCTTATGATGTGTATTTGAATCGACTAAACCCAAAAGAGGTGCCAGTTATTTGGAAAGATGTATTAAATAATAAAACCTTTAATGTATTTTTGATAGATTGTGTACACGATTATGCACACTTTCATTCTGATATACAACGTTCCATAGCTGTATCAGATATATCACAACCAGTTTACTTTATTGTTGATGATTTCGGAACATCTATAAATGATAACAGAACAGAAAATTGGGATGGTAGTATTAATCTTTACGTTAAAGAAAATCTATTAAAAGCAAATAAAGGTATGAGTATTGTGGCTAGATTAGGGTTATCAGAGGGAGATATCTATCACGAGGAAAGAAAACCACTAAGAGATTCAGAGGGAGTTATAATTAAGTGGGAAATTTAATTTACACAACTGCTATTAACCACGATACATCTCAATATCAAAACTCCGATTATGCTCAATATTGTATAAAGAGTTGGAAGAGTTGGTGTAAAAATAATGACATTGAATTTTTAGTTATTGATGAACACAACCCAAGATACAAATATCCTGTTTGGTGTAAAGATACTATATTTGAATTAGTTGGTGATAAGTATGATAAGATAGGTTACGTTGATAGTGATACAATGATTCATTGGGATGCACCTAATCCATTTGATTTGTATGAAGATGAATGGTGTTGGGTACGAGACTATGCTAACATACGATGGACTGTAAATAGTATAAATAATTATCAGAAGTATTATCCTAACATAAAGTTAGATGTATTTGATTACTATAATTCAGGTGTTAGTTTCTTTACAAAAGAACATAAGCCAGTTTATGATGCACTAATAGAATTGTATGAAAGTAATTCGGATGAGCTTGATAGTAAAGCAACTATGGGTGGTGGTAAGGTACAGACTTTACTTAACTTTGAGCTAAAGAAACAAGGTGTAAAACAGAAAGAATTGCCACCTATATGGAATATGTTTTCTATGCATAAGAGGGAGATGTTTAGTCATAACTGGCAAGATGGTGATGATAAAACACCTTTCTTTATAAAGTATTCTCACTTATGGCATTTTACAGGCTTTGCTATAGAACAACGTACAGATATAATGAAACAAACTTGGGATTTGGTAGGAAAAAACTATGAATAAAAATACTGTATATATAATCTCAGTTGGTTCTAAGCCAGAGTATGATATCTCTATAGAATCTTGGAGAAGATGGTGTGATAAGAATGATGTTCAACTATTTTTGTTAGAGGAACCTATTCTACCGATGGAAGATATGCATATCATTTGGCAAAGATATTATATGTTTGATATATTTGATAACAATGATATAAAATCAAATCAAACATTGATAGTGGATGCTGATACTATAATCCATCCTAATTGTGATAACTTCTTTGAAAAAACAGAAAATAAATATTGTTTAGTTCACGATGATGGTAGCTATGATTGGATTCTTCGTGGTATGGAACATTATAAGAAATATGTTTACAATGGTGCTTGGTTTGATTTTTGGAAATATGGTAACAGTGGATTCCAAATTGTCAATAATAATCATAGAGATTTCTTTGTACATATGAGAGATTTCTATTTTGAACACAAGGATAATATACAAGCTATACAAAGCAATTATGGAATAGGTACAGACCAAACTCCGTTAAATTTTAACTTGACATTAAGAAATATTCCTGTTAAATTACTACCCTATAAATACAATATGTCTTGTATGTTGAAGAAAGAAATATTAGGAGATGATATGCTACACACTACTTTTGAGGGTGTGATGCATTTCAATGGGTTACCAGATAAACAAACGTCAGTTCCACATTGGATGGAGAAAACATTTAAATATTTATATGACTAAAGTTCACATCATAGGAAAAGGTTACTTCGGTAAAAAAATAGAGAACTCAATCAAAGATATGGTTGAGTTTGTTAAGCCAGAAAATGCAGATTGGATTATCATATCCACACCAAATGATTTACATTTTGAACAAGTTCAGTATTGGTTGGGGCAAAGAAAAAATGTATTTTGTGAGAAGCCATTATGTTTATCTGAAAGTGCTGCTAATGAGTTGTACGCTTTAGCAGATTTTATGAATGTAAAGTTGTATGTGGATGATGTATTTAGACATCATAAGTATCATAAAGAATCAGATATATTCTACGTAGAATCTTACAATTCTTTTAAATGGCACAAGTGGGGTTCTTTTAGAGCTAATATCATAGACAACCTCGCTTACCATCATTTTTATATGTCGGATTTTTGTTATAATGATTTTGAAGTAGAAGATATAAAAGTAAAAAAACATTGGTATGCTCATCAAGGATTAGCCAAGTTTGATGTGATAATAAATGGTGAAAGATGTAAATACGATTATAAAATAGATGAATATGATTATCCATTCATACATACATTTAATGATTATGAAATTAAGCCAGTTAATAATCCATTGAAAGATATGTTTACTAAAATATTTGATAATACTGCACAATGGGAAACCAACAAAAAGATAACTTTAAATGCGATAAAAATATCTGAAGTTGTAAAGAGAGAATTGTTTGAAGAGGTGTTGGTTGTGGGTGGTGGTATATTTGGTGCAACTGCTGCAACAACTTTGTCTTGTGCTGGATTTAACGTAACTCTGGCTGAAGAGAAGAATGACTTGATAACTGCTGCATCTTATATAAATCAGTATAGATTGCATAAGGGTTATCACTACCCAAGAAGTAGAACAACTGCAGAGGAATGTATAGTTGGTTTAAAATCATTTAAAAGAAAGTATGAATCTACAGTTATCAATGGTGATATAGAACATTACTACGCTATAGCTATGAAGGATAGTATGACTACACCACACGATTATATTGATTTTCTACAAGATTTAAATTTAGATTTTCAGATAGTGCAACCGATAAAAGGAACAGCATTGACTGTAAAGGTAAATGAGGAATTATTTGATATGATAGTTCTAAGAAATTCTGTAAAAGATAAACTACGTGGTGCTAGAGTAAATGTTGAACTTAATACAAGAGTTACTAAAAAGAGAACTTATGATTATGATTATGTTATCAATGCAACCTATGCCAATATTAATCAGTTAAAAGGTACAAAGCAAGAGTATCAGTTTGAACTATGTGAGAAGCCTGTTGTTTTACTACCAAAGCAATATAGAAATAAAAGCATTGTTGTTATGGATGGTCCTTTTATGTGTTTAGACCCATTTAAAGACACAAGCTTTCACGTTTTAGGACACGTAGAACACGCTATACATTCAAGAAATGTAGGTACGAAACCAATCATACCAAAAAAATTTAAAGAGTATATAAATGCAGGAGTGGTATCATTTCCAGAGGTTACTAACATAGAATTGTTTAAAGAAGCTGGTATGGAGTTTTTTGATGATTTTGATAAGTTAGAACACGTTGGCTCTATGTATACTATTAGAACTGTATTAAAAAATCGTGAACACGATGATGCTCGCCCAACATTAGTAGAGAGAGGTGAAGGAAATATGTTTAACGTATTCTCAGGTAAAATAGATACTTGTGTTGAGGCTTCTAATCAATTAATAAAAAAAATGAAAGGTAAACGTTATGTATGACTTTACAGGTAAAAGAGTTCTTATAACAGGCGCTAGTGGATTTTTAGGTGGTGAGCTAGTAAGAAGATTATTAGATAACAATGCCGCAGTTTATTGTATGGCTAGAAATGAGGGTAATCTAATAAAACTACAAATGAAATATCCTCAGATAGTAACTCGGACTGGAGATGTTTCAGATAGGTTCGCAGTGCAACAATGTTTGGTTAATGCTGGTCGTAAGATTGATATGGTAATGCACCTAGCAGCATTTAAACACGTTGGTATGGCTGAAACTCAAGTTAGAGAATGTGTAGAATCTAACACGATTGGTTCTTTAATATTATTAGAAGAATCGGTAAAGGCGGGAGTAGAGTTAATTTTAGGTATTAGTACTGATAAGGCTGCACAAGTTGCTGGTGTCTATGGTGCATCTAAATTACTGATGGAAAGAATGTTTCAACAATTTGAAAAAACTTATAGCGACACTACTGATTTTAGGTTAGTTAGATATGGTAATGTGTTATACTCTACAGGTTCGGTGTTGTGTAAATGGAAAGAATTAATTAAAGAGGGTAAAGAAGTTATTGTAACTGAACCAAGTGCTACAAGATTCTTTTGGACTGTAAAACAGGCAGTTGATTTGATATGGGATTGTATGGAGAATGCGAAAGATTCTACACCTTATTGTCCTGAAATGAAATCAATGAGAATTGATGATTTATTAGAAGCTATGATACAGAAATATTCAGGTGGTAAGGATATATCTGTAAAAACTATTGGTTTACAACCTGGCGAAAATCTACACGAGAAAGTGTTGGAAGAAGGTCCTGCATCAAATGAAGTAGAACATTTTACTATTGAAGAGATAAAGGAGTTAATTTGAACATATTAATATTGGGTGGTAACAGATTTGTTGGTAAAGCTCTCGCAAAACATAGTATGAAATGGCACAAGGTTGATGTGTTTAATAGAAGTGGTACTGGACCAGATGGTGTTGGTATTATCAAAGGTGATAGAAATAATACAGAAGACCTTAATAAAGTAGAGTGGGATAAATACGATACCATAGTTGATATGTGTTTGTTTTTTCCACAACAATGGAAACTGGTATCACCATTAATTCCACGTGATACCAATTACATATTTGTTAGTAGCGGTGCTGCAGATGGTAGATATCGTAGCGCATATGGGGCGTATGGTGAGGATAAAAAAGCAGTTGAGGTTATGTTAGAAGAAGAACAAACAATTTTACGTAATTATAAGATTGTTCGTCCAAGTTATATAGTTGGTAAAGGTAATCATAGACCACGGATAGGATACTATATGAATAAACTAATTCATATGGAACATATTGAAATAGCTGGTGATGGAAAGAATATAGTTAACATAGTGTTTGTTGAAGATGTGGTTAAACAATTATTCAGATTGGTGAACACACAAGAAAAAACATATGAAAAGCTTGAAGTGGTTGGAGACAATATTGAGATGCTTGATTTAGTTCACAAAGTGTTTAAATATGTTCTTGATGATGCATATCAAGGTAGTGTTATGTTAGTTCAAGATGACGAGAATGCGATACTACCCAAAAATGATTTCGAATTTGAGACTGACTTGGATTACATCAAGTTAGATGAAGGATTAAAAGACTACGCAGAGTGGTATTACAATGAAGGAGCAAAGAAATATGGATACGTTATATAGAGCTAAACCATACATACCTGAGGAAAGTAAACAAGATGTATTAGATAGGTTTGATAATATTCTATCTACAGGTGGTTTAATACAAGGTAAGTATGTAGCTGAGTTTGAAGAGCTTGTAAGAGAAAGAATATGGGTAGATAATGCAGTTGCAACCACAAGTTGTGGTACAGGTCTTGAAACTGTACTGATTGCATCAGGTATCAAGGGTAAGAAGTTTATAGTTCCAACACAAACATTTGCAGCTAGTGTGAATTGTATAATACGATCGGGTAACACACCGATAATAACCGATGTTAATTCTGAAACTCAATGTCTTGATTTTGATATTATTAAAAGAGAGGTTGAAAAGGATAAAGATATAGCTGGTGTGGTTTTAGTTATGATGGCTGGATTGATACCACCTGATATTTTAGATATTGAGGCTTATTGTAAAGATAAGGGACTATTTTTATTGACTGATGATGCACATTCACTTGGTGCAAACTACTATGATGAATATACTGATAATATCAGATTCGCTGGTACGTTTGGAGATGCTGGAGTGTTTAGTTTTTATCCAAGTAAAATCATAACTACAGGTGAGGGTGGTATGATTACCACTAATAGTAATGAATTAGCAGAGAAATGTAGGGTGGTTAGAAACCACGGAACAGTTAGAAATGATGGTAAGTATGAGGGATTGGATTATGGGTATACTTGTGAAATGCCATCTACTAATTACAGAATGACAGAATTTTGCGCTGCACTTGGTATATCTCAGATGGAACACTTAGATGATTGGTTAGAAAAAAGAAATGATATAGCTGATGAATATGAATGGCATTTAGGTAAGTTAGATTGGCTATCTACACCTATTTCACCCTATAATGTTTATCAATCTTACTGGCAATACATTGTACGTATAAGAAAACATTGGGATAGAGAAGAGTTTTGTAAGAAGTTACTTGATGAACATAATATTCCTACTGCTAATGCGTATTCACCATTGTGTCATCAACAAAAGATATATAAAAACTATTTGAGTAGTTTTGGATTTAAAAACTCTGAAAAAATGATAAAAGAAATATTCTCATTACCGATGTATGTTGAATTGTCTACTGATAATATAAACTATATTGCTAGAGGTATTAAATCTTGGATGACAGATAATATAGAAGTTAATAAAGGCTGCTAAATGAAAGTATCGATACATCAACCTAACTATATGCCGTGGTTGGGTTTTTTTGACAAGATGGCTCAAAGTGATGTATTTGTCATATTTGATGATGTTCAGTTTCCAAGAGGTAAAAAGCATTTTGGACATAGAAACAGAATAAAAACTAACGCTGGCTCTAAGTGGTTAACTGTACCAATTAAAAATAAGAGTGATATGGTTAGTTTTAATAATACTATCATAAACTATGATTTGGATTGGAATGTAAAACACCTCAATCTGATAGAGAGTTTCTACAAGAAAGCACCTTTTTTCAATGATTACTTTTCGGATATAGAAAATATATTGACAAAACAATATAAAAGTTTAGAGCAATTATCGTGTCAGTTGATATACTACTTCAGAGCTAAGTTATCAATATATCCACAAGCTATAGTAAAATCATCTGCGATTAGTAAGAGTGATTTATCAGGCTTAGATAAGATACTTGATATTCTTGATAACTTGGGTGCTAAGGAGTATATTACAGGTTCAGGTCCTGGCTCTAAGAGATACATAGATGAGGGTGAGTTCAAGAAAAGAAATATTGAATTAACTTGGCAAGAATATGAACATCCAAAATATAATCAGTTATTTGGGGAATTTGTTCCATATTTATCAGTATTAGATTTGTTATTCAATCACGGAGAGGAAGCAAAAGAGGTTATATGAAAAAATCAGTTATGGCTATAGGGGCACATCCTGATGATATAGAATTTGGTTGTAGTGGTACTTTGATGAAGCATATAGATAAGGGAGATGATGTCGTTTATGTTTGTATGACGAGTACTGAATCTAAATCAGGCACAACAAATGAAGTTTTGAGAAGTGAAGAAGAATTGTATGATGAGGTGTACAACGCAGTTCACGAAATGAATATACAAACCGATGTCTACTTCTTACCATTTACTGACTTACACGTACCATTTAGTTTTGAAAGTGTTTCTAAGTTAGATAGTTTGATACAGAAGTTTAAAGTAGATACAATTTATACTCATTGGGCTGGTGATTCTAATCAAGACCATATATCTACATTTAAAGCTACAATGGCTGCGGCTAGATATGTACCAAATGTATTTTGTTATGAACAGATACCTGTACCAAGACATACAGAAAATGAAATGACTATAAACTACTATAGTGATATAACTGAATATATGGAACAGAAAATAAAAGTGGCTGAGTGTCATATAAGCCAAATAAAGAAGTATAAAAAAGCGGGGTTTGATGTACCTCATAGGTTGAGAGTTTTGGGTGAGTTTAGAGGAATTCAAGCTAATTGTGGATATGCTGAGGGTTTTCATTTAATTAAAAAGGTATCATAATGGTAGTAAAAGCAAATCCAGAGTTTGGGGTTGAGTTAGCATTGGTTGTTCCATATGCCTATCACTTACACACACAAGGTAAGTTAGACACGGTTATCACATCAAAGGGTATGAAACCATTCTATTATTTTTGTGATGACGTAAGAGAGGACTTTACAGAGAGAACGATTGATAACGCTGCGGCAGGACTTAATGAATTACCAAATAATTGGATTCACGGAATAAATCCATTGGAAGAACCAGCGGTGCTAGATTATACTGAGTGGACTACACCACCTTACAAAGAACATTATAAGAACGATGAATTTAATTTTGATGATAAACCTATAGTTTTTGTAAGTAACAAGTATAACTTAGAACACGGTGAGATACCATTAGGCTTCTTTGATATTAAATGTTTGTATGATATGTTTGTAAATTTAACGAGTAAAGGATACGTTGTAATTTACAAGAGGGCTACGAACAAAGAGGAAGAGTTTGCTATAGACCAAAACGAGATGAACTCTATACATAATGGTTACGAAAACATACTAGCTGATGTAGATGGTATAGGTAGAATATCAGATAGGGAACTACCATTATATATGGATGATGTTTGGTTGTTTGATGATATCCCAACTAAATATTCTTATAATGAAACACAATTAAAGATTATGGCTAATTGTAGTAATTTTATTACGGTTTGTGGTGGTAACTCTATTTTATCATCATTGTTTGGTGGAACTGTGATATCTTATGTACATAAAGGAAAAGAACTTCGCCCAAACTATTTTGGTGAGAATAGTTACTTCAGAAAACTATCTGATGCTAATGTGATACCAGTTTACGATGTGATTGGTTCAGTTAATCAAGAAACTTATGATTACGAAGTTAACACTACGGGCACCAATGATTACACCAAACTATTAGAGGTTGTTGATAATGAAATTAAATAATACATATCTAATCGGTTGCCACGCTATGTTCTATGAGATTGATATGATTGAAGAGTATGTAAAATCAGTAAGTTACGCTTTAGAAGATATTGATAATAAAGATAACGTAACTGTGGAGATAATGTGGAATCTATCAGAGTATTTTGAAAAATGTGAATCAGAACAAAAGAAAACAGATATAGTTGTTCGCATAGGTGAGTTGCAAAAGAAATATGGTTTTCAAAGTTTATTCTATCAAGATGATACGAAACCTTATACAATGGCTACTTATCGTAGAGAGTTAAATAATAGGGGTGTAAACTATGATTTCACAATATGGGGTGAATCAGATTGTTTGATGCCATCACAAACATTCGTGGTGTTAGAACAGATATCAGAACACGCTAAAGCCAACAATATTCATAGATATATCACAACATTCGCAGTAAGAAAAATGTGGGATGAGAGTTGGAAGATATTAGAACATAATGAATTTACTGATAAACCATATTATGATATGGATACAGAAGAAGATAAAAGAAAAGCTGAATCATCACCGTGGAGTATTAGATATACGATGAGCCAAGAAGAGATGGATGAGTTAAATGATAAGGTAGATGAGTTAGATGTACGGATGATTACCCACCCAAAGTTTGATGGTAGTGGTCTCATAATATCAAAAGATTTACTTATGACTGGTGCTAACTTACCACCTGCTGTCTATATGAATGGGGATGATAGCGCTTTCTTACAGAGTTGTATGTTACATATGGGGCAAAATTACAGACAATTTGTTGTAAAGAATATACTGAAAGTTCATAATAGAAATCATCCTAAAAAGAGAAGATATGTTGAGGGTGAGGATGATAGCTTAAATACCCATTTCAAGAGAGCTAGTAAAAATTGGTATAAAGAGTTTAATAATATATCAAAAGGAAATTTAGATAAATTGTATTACAATCAAGATAGGTTTTTTAATTACAAAGATTTCAAAAAAGATGATAACTAACTATTCTAAAAAACATAATATCATTTTTATACACCAACAAAAAACTGCTGGAATGTCCATAATGCAGGCTTTAGATATAGAAAAATCAGGACATTATCCCGTTATGGTTTTAGAACAACTAATACCTAGCCAAATAATTAGAAAAGCTAAAAAAATGATGGTAATCAGAAACCCGTGGGATAGAATGGTAAGTTGGTGGGAGTATACAAAACATCACCATCCACACCATAATTTAGATTTTTCAGACTGGTTACGAGGTAACAGAATGAGAATTGCTAGCGATGGTACGTTCTTAATGTCTCAGGTTCATTTTCATCTATCAATGAAACCTGAAGATGTGGAAACTTGGATACCTTACTACGCACTAAACTTTGATATGTTAGACAGAGATTGGAAAAAGTTTTGTGAAAATACTGGTGTTGATATTGAATTACCTTACAAAAATCAATCAGTTGAAAAAAGACATTATACAGAAGTTTATAGCACTTGGGATGACGTTAATCTTGTACAGAACTTATTTATAGAAGATATAGAAACGTTTGGTTGGAAGTTTGGAAAAGAAAAGAATGCAGCAGTTTTTAGTGAGGGAGTGGCTTAATGGATATAACATATGGTTTAACAATATCGATAGATGATTTACATCCTGAAAAGAATTGGGGTTGTGATGGTGATGAGTGTGTAACCTATTTAGAAAAGTTAAATAAAGAATTTGGTTGCAAGTTTAATTTGTTTATACCATCTAACTATCATCACGATTACCCATTAGATAAACATACGGATTGGATTAAATTTTGGTTGGATAAGGACTGGGTTGAAGTATCATCACACGGACATTTTCACCAATGTGTTTTCAAAGACGATATAGGAGAGCAAGAGTTTTTAGAGTTAAACTATGAAGGCGCAGTTGCTAGAATAGAAAGAAGTATGGAAGTATGGGACGCTGTAGGATACACACCAAAGGGATTTCGTATGCCAGGTTGGGGTTGTAACCAAGAGAGTGCGAAGGCTATTGGTGAACAATTTGATTGGGTGGCTGCACACGATAAAATAAACTTTGGTTTAGATTTTGGCTGTAAAACATTTTATGGTTGTGATGGCATTAATCAATCAGAAGATATCAGTATTTGGGATAGCAGTTTTATGTTTCAATCTCACATAGCTGGTGAGTGGAATGATAATATGTGGAACGAAGAAAATTATTTACACTTTAGAGAAGTATTAAAATACTTATTATCAGAACATAATATACAATTCAACACAATATCGGAATTATGAAAATACAAGTTTTAGACAAAGGTTTTATAGAATTAGTAGATACTTTAGGTGATGACTTAACACCTGTAAACGCCGCTAGGGTTTCATTTGATGGATTTAGTGAAGAGTTTACTTCAAGAGATAGAAAATTATCTAAGTTCTTAATTAAACATAAACATCATTCACCATTTAGGCATCAACATTGTATGCTTATAATTAAAGCGCCAGAGTTCGTGATGAGACAATGGTACAAACACGTGGTTGGTATAGAGACTACATCAGCACACGTTACAAAAGACCACGCTTGGAATGAGATTAGTGGTAGGTATGTTCCGTATGATGAGTTCTATGAACCAACAGAGTTCAGAAAACAATCAGAGGATAACAAACAGGCGAGTGATGGTTTAGTAGACAACCAAGCACACGTACAAAGGATTTGGCAGATAGGACAGAGAGAAGCAATATCAGCATACAATGATTTACTTAAAAATGGTGTTGCTCGTGAACAAGCTCGTAGTATCTTACCACTTACAGTCTATACAAAAGTTTGGTGGACTGCATCATTTCAAAGTATTATGAACTTTATTGAATTACGAGATGAACCTACATCACAAGTAGAGATACAAGAGTATGCAAAAGCTATGAAAAGAATTATGTTAAAAACATTTCCTGAAACAACTAAATTGTGGGCTGAGATATTTTTAGGTGGTATAACGCCAGAAGAGGAGTATGATATAGAACCAGACCCATCGGTTTTAGGTAAGATATGAAAATAGGAATAGTAGGACAAGGTTATGTGGGAACTGCAATCAAGGTTGGATTTGAACCACACTATAGGGTAGAAACATATGACAAGTATGATAAATCTAAAAGCACTTGTGATTTATTTGATATGGTTGAAACTTGTGAAGTTATATTCGTATGTGTTCCAACACCGATGAACAAGGATGGTAGTTGTCATACTGATATAGTTGAGAGTGTGATTAAGGATATAGATGATAAAATGCTACCAAAACCAACTGTGGTGATTAAGTCTACAGTTCCACCTGGCACTACAGACAGACTACATAGAAAATATAAATATGTTGATGTTATATTCAATCCAGAGTTTTTAACAGAAGCTAACTTTGTTGAGGATTTTAGGAATCAAAACCGAATAATTTTAGGTGGAATACGTAGAGGAACTACAAAATTAAGGCAAGTGTACTCAAAGGTATTTCCAAAAGCAACAATAGTAAAGACTGGTGCAAAACACGCTGAGATGGTAAAGTACTTTACTAATACATTTTTGGCAACTAAAGTTTCATTTGCTAATGAGATGAAATACATTTGTGATAGTTTAGATTTAGATTACGATAAGGTTGTAGAGTATGCAACTTACGATGAGAGATTAGGTAAATCACATTGGGCTGTGCCAGGTCCTGATGGTGAGTTAGGATTTGGTGGGCATTGTTTACCAAAAGATTTATCAGCTATTGTTAGTGGTTTTGAAACACTTGGGTTATTAGAAGCAGTTAAAGGAGTTAACACTAAGGTTAGGAAAAATAAAGATTGGGAAGAGATGAAAGGTAGAGCTGTGATATGAGATTTCCATTGATACAGCTATACGTAATGAATAGAAGTAAACCGATTGTTGGTGTTGGTGATGAAGAAGTACAATGGGACTATTGTGATTTAGAAGGTTTACCACCTGAGAGAGAGGGTGTCTCAATGGTTAATCACGGTAACATACCAAGAGGGCAATATGAAAATTTACCTGAGGTATTTACAGATACGAATGGAACAGAACATCGTGTCGAAGATATACATACAATAAAGAGTAGTTAATGAAAAAGTTATTAATATTATTATTGTTATTAGGTTGTGATTTAGAACCAAAACAAAAAGAGCTGGTTGTAAAAATTGAACCATTCAATGGTAGGATGGAGATTATGGATGTGCCGTGGTATACTACACACATCATAAGAGGTAATGTAGCTGGTGGTGAAGATGGTATGAAGATTAATTGGTACACCGATATGTATTGGGATAGAACCGATAGTAGTGGTTACTTAAAAATGATTCAAAACGAACTGTATGGTAAATGGTATGATGTTTACAAAGATACAATAACTTACAGATATCGTAACCAAGCTAACCACATTCCGATTGTTGAACCATATAGTGTAGTTGATACGAATGGTAGATTTAAGATGTTGGTTCAGCCTGTAAAAACAATGCAGGGTTGTATAACTTGCACCGATTGGAGATATAAGGATGGGAGCTGGATGTGGTTATGGTGGGAAGTTAATGATGTTGTACTTGATTCTATGGAAATATTTTTAATGGATTAATTATGGAGAAGATTAGAGAAATAATTAGACCTCTACTACAAGAGATATATCAAGATGATGGATGGAAGATGTTAGTATGTTGTATGTTAGTTAACCTAACTAATAGAACGCAGGTGGACACTGTAAGAGATGAGTTATTCAGTAAATATCCTACACCTGAAGATATGATGATGGCTGAACATTCCGATTTAGTGGATATAATAAAACCATTAGGATTATATAATACAAGAGCTGAACGTTTGATAAGGATGAGTAAAGGTTATGTAGTAGGTTTTAGTGATGTTACTGAGTTGTATGGTATAGGAGAGTACGCAAAGGATTCGTGGGAGATATTTCAACTTGGAAATCGTAACGTGAAACCAAGAGATTTAGTTTTACAAGAATATTTGAGAGTAACAGCGTAATGAAAATAGCATTCTTTTCAGAGACGGGTAATAATCGAAAATACCCAAGAGATTTTCCAAATGCTCGCACAGAGGTGGCTTGGTGTTTGGCATTAGATGCTCCGATGTGTAGTTTAGGTGTTTTACCTAATGAACAATTTGATTTAGGTATTGTGATAGTACCAAAAGAACGCCCAAGAGTTGATTTAGATTTTATAAGAAAGTGTTGTGATAAGGTTGCAATAATGCAAGAAGGTCCTCATTGGTACTTTCAAGACTATACTATAGAGGAACAATTTCACTACTATAATACGTTGATGAGTGCAGATTGGGTTTATTGTCATAATATATCGGATATACAATACTATAAAGGTTTAGGTTGTAAAGATGTAAGGGTGATGAGAAGTTTGATGATACCTGAGGGATTAACACCAAGAAGTGAATCGGGTGATGGAACTATGATTGGTGGTAACTTTGTGAGTTGGTATGGTGGATTTGATTCTTATATGGTTGCAAGAGAGATTGGAAACCCAATATCATCACCATCAATGGGAAGAAAACAATCACAAGAGGATGCGATAGAAGATATAAATTATTTAGATTATATGAGTTGGAGAGAGTGGATAGATTGTTTATCACAATATAACATAGGTGTTCATTTAATGAGAACACACGCTGCTGGAACATTCGCTATGAATTGTGCATTTCACGGAATACCTTGTATTGGATATTATGGTTTAGATACTCAAGAGTTTTTACATCCACTAACTTCAGTTAACGTAGCTGATTTAGAGAAAGCAATAGAGATTGCAGTTAAGTTAAGAGATGACAAAGATTTTTATGATGAATGTAGTAAAACTTCGATGAAGTTTTTTAATAAGTTTTATACAGAAAAAGCTTGGAAAGAAAATTGGAATTATTCACATACAACATAGAAGATTTTCCATTAAAAGGCATTGTTGAAAAATGGTTTGATAAAGAGTTACACTTACTACACGAGGAAGAAACGTATGAAGTGTTTGAAAGAAAAACTGACCAGAAAACCAAGTGGCACGAAATATTTTACAATAATGTCAGAAGTTCTGATGAGTGGAAACGACTTTATAAGTCCTTTGTAAGTTATGTAATAAAAGAAGTTAGATACAAAGGACAAGAGATAGTTTTTCAGAGTATTCCGACTTTACGAGTTCAATTTCCGAATAATGTCGGTGTTGGTGAGTGGCATAAAGATAAAGATTACAGAGAGAATGACTGGATGCCAGAACTAAATTATTATGTTCCACTAACTGATGCAGTTGGAAGTTCTACTGTTTGGATAGAAAGAATACAACAAACTTTTAGAGAGCATAATAATTCTGAAAATATGTTAACATCACCAGAAAATCCATTATTCTCATTAGATAGTTACTATGGAGATTGTTGGGAGTGGGATGGAATGAATAGGATGCACGGAAACGTAGAGAATCGGACTGGTAAGACAAGAGTTAGTTTTGATTTTAGAGTTCACTTGATGTCAGAGCATCAAGATAAAAAAGTAAATAGCATAAACACAAACACACCATTTACTATTGGTGGTTATTATGAGGTAATGTAATGCAAACAGAAGCGATTAGTTTTATACAACCAAGTAGAAGTAATTTAAAATATTTGAAGTGGAGTTATGATAGTATCAGAAAGAACTTAGGTGCTCATCACGAGATATGTTGGGCTGATGATTTCTCAGATGATGGAACTTGGGAGTGGATGCAAGAGATAGCAAAGAAAGATAAGAATGTTAAGATTCATAGAAATGAAGGTCCTAAGAGGTTAGGACATACTATTCTATATGATACATTAGTTAATGAATACGCTACGAATGATGTCGTAATGATATATCACGCTGATATGTATGCTTGTCCTCATATGGATACACAAGTTTTAAAACACTTGATACCTGGCACTGTAGTATCAGCTACAAGAATAGAACCACCACTACATCCAGATGGTCCAGAAAAGATACTTTGGGATTGTGGTATCGAACCAGAGGAGTTTGATGAGGATAAACTGATGGAGTTCGTGAATACAACAGATACAACTAAAAAACCAACGAGTGGTATATTCGCACCGTGGGCTATATACAAAAAAGATTTTCAAGAGATAGGTGGACACGATCCTTTGTACGCACCACAATCAAAAGAGGATTCAGATATCTTTAATAGATTTTTATTGAATGGTTATGAGTTGATACAAACTTGGCAAGGTTTTGTATATCATATGACAAGTCGTGGTAGTAGATTCAAAGATGGTGCAAAAAGAAATCCTGATGGACAAGTTTTTATGAAAAATAGAGAATCTGATGAGTGGTTGAAACAGAATCAGAAATCCACGAGAGAGTTTATTAGAAAATGGGGACACTTTGTAAAACACGATTCTATGATGATGCCTATCGTTCCACCAAAGTATGATATAGGTTTTGTAGTAAAAAATTGTGATTATAAACATATGATAGATATAGAGCCGTGGTGTTCAGATTTGTATTGTGAATATACTGGTGTAATAGAATCATACATAACACACGAACAACCTAACACGATGTTTGATTTAAAAGATAAGCTACATCACGAATATCACTCAGAGCCTAAAAATGATATTATTGTAGAGTTTGATGCTCTGAAACTAACCAACGAAAACTTTCAGATATTAGCTAATTTGGCTGATATTATTAATGATAGTGGTGAGATTGGAACTATGGAGTTAGATATATTTAAGTTCAAGATAAACAAAATTAAGGATTATTCTAAGGACTTAATACTTTGTAAACGATGATATACTATTTATTATTAACTGAAGATAACGTTATTCAAATTGGAGAAGTTTCATTTAAGAAATTTTACGCTTACGATGGGTGGTATCACCTTGAAAAGCTTGTTAAAAACGAAGTAGAGCCAATATTAGAAAGAATTAAAATAGTATCAGAGGATAATAAAACGCATACCATAGAAGAGTTTTATGAAGAGATGAAAAACTATAAATTAGTGTTATGATTAGAATAATAGATAATTTTTACGAGAATCCAGATAAAATTAGGGAATTTGCCCTAAACGAAAAGTACAGCGTTTATGGTAACTATCCAGGCAAAAGAACTAAGCCATACGCTGATGAGGAGCATAAAAAACGATTTGAAGAAGCACTAGGAATGAAAATCCAAAATTGGACTTTGAGAGGTGGTGATGAAAACACATATAATGGTGCATTTCAAATTGCTAATGTGGATGAAAGAACTTGGATACATCACGATGCTACTGCTTGTGCTGCTGTCGTATATCTATCACCAAACGCTCCTCTAAGTGGTGGCACAGCAATATACAGACATAGAGGTTATAATACTCACAAGTTACCATCATTAGAGACTTTTTATAAGAAGAATATAAATAAAAAAGATTATGATGATGCTCTTGGTAAAGATGGGTTAGATACAACCAAATGGGAACAAATTGATTTTTTAGGCAACGTTTACAATCGTTGTGTTATATATGAGGGGATATACTACCACGCTAGTTTAGATTATTGGGGAAGAGAGGAAGACCCTTTATCAGAGCAAAGATTGTTTCAAGTATTCTTTTTTAATACTGATAGGTTGCCGTGGTGTTACAATGATGGTGATGGAAACGTGTGGTGGAATAAATATGAAAATGAAAAATATACAGAGTTAGATTATGATAGAATTTTATAGTAGATGGACTAACCTATGTAGCGAGGAATATGGTAAGGCAGGATTACATCCTTACAAGGTTAGAACACCAGATTGGTTCAATAAAATGCCAAAATGGATGCCAGAAGAGTATCAGGCTAATTTGTTTCAGTTTGGCAAGAATAAAGTACAAGGTGTTGATATGACACTAAAAGCTTGTCCTGCAGCTCAAGATTTGTTTAGATTGGGTAATTCCTATATGATACCAAATTGGGCTGATTTTGCTTGGGGAGTAGGACAAGAGGGTGGTAATGACCCAACTATGGGAACTGTAAATGAAGATGCTGGAGAGATGCATATCCAATTCAAAGCAGCTGATTCTGCTCATTGGTTTCAAACAGATATTCATCCTGAAGGACAACATTATATGGGTGGTAGGGGTTCACCAACTGCTAGTAATCCACCAGGTTTACCATCGGTTAAGTTTATTTCACCTTGGTCGTTTAAAACACCACCTGGCACATCTACATTATTTTTTCATCCACTATCGTATTATGATGTTGATTTACCATTTGAGGTTTTACCTGGCTTAGTTCACACGGATATGTGGCACGAAGTTAATTTTCCTGTGGTATGGAAATCAGGTGATAGATGGAGTGGCTGGTGCAGAGCTGGAATACCGATGGTACAGGCTATCGTATTTCAGAGACAAAGTTATGATTTGAAGGTATATTCAGTAGCAGAAGATGATTATTGGAATAAACTAAACATAGATGAGTTTAGAGCTGGATTCTCTACGATATACAAGCAAAAGAGAAGGACAGATGTAAAGTGGAAAAAATACAAAAAACACTTGACTTTAATACACAAATTACTTAAATTCTTTGGTGTTTATAAGTTGTTTAAATCAAAAGATAATAAGTATGGTAAATGTCCAGTAGTACACGAGTAATGGAGAGTAACAATGCCTAATATACGTAATTGGGAAGATTGGGATGAGATAGAAGAACGATCGGAAGAAGAGATATCTCGTCAAAAAGTAAAAAATGGCTCAGATAAAAAGACGGGTTCGGATAGGGGTTGGAAAGGTCCACAAAAGACATTATCACCAAACTATCGAAAGGAAAAAAGTAAAAAATGAGACATTTGAAATGGTTGTGTTTAATATTCTTAGTGCTAACAGGTTGTGAAGATAACTTAGCTGATGATAGATATGAATTAAAAGGTAATATAGATTTAAGATTGGGTAGTGCTGACAGTAATAATTACCATAGTATAAAGATAGATAGAAGTAAAACTCAAACACTACATAGATTTACAGGTTCACTGTGGTTTGATATAGAGGGAGATTCAGTAGCTGCAGAGGGAGTAAAAATATATTGGGGCTCCAATACGACTTGGGATTTTCAAGGTAGTGATGTGCCAGTAATCAATTCAGCTAGTTATAGTAATGCTAGTGGTATATTTAATACTATGTTCGCTCCAACTAAAGCTATGATAGGTGATACTATTGAAGTTTATGCTGGTTGGTATGATTTGGATGGCAATGATGTAGTTAAAGTGTATGGTATAATTTGTAGGTGATAATATGAGTAAAGATGTGAAATTAGGTATTGTGGTAGCCAGTAGAGGAGAAGATGGTAGATGGGTATCAGACGTTGTTAAAGATTTAAAAGGTAATTACTTACATAGTTGGTCACTTGATAATCTAATGAATGCACTAAAAGATATTACAGGCATACGACAATGGAGATTAAATTTAGATGAGGGTACTGTAACTTCACTAGATTCAGATGCTGATGCTACAAGGTGGAAAGGTCCTCACTCTATGGGTGAGTACAGATGGTGGAAAGAAGAGAATACAACGTTAGATGGGTTATAAACCAAAATTCAACAAAGCTCAGTTAGAATGGGCTAACAAACAAACTTTAAGTTGTAGACAAGCTGCTAAGCTACTTGGTGTGTCCTATAACACCTATAAAAAATACGCTAAGTTATATGGTGTGTTTGATGAACAGAAGAATCCATCAGGCGTAGGAATACCAAGATACAGAGAAGATATGTATGCGGTTAATATAAATGATATATTTGATGGCAAACATCCAAACTACCCACACTACAAACTACAAGAGAGGCTTATCAAGAATGGGTTATTGTTACAAGCCTGTAGTAATTGTGGATACGATGAGGTAAGAGATAAAGATTTAAAAGGTCCCTACCTACTCAACTTTCTCGATGGGGACTATAAAAATATGAGTAGAGATAATATCACACTAATCTGTTATAATTGCTTCTTCCTAATGAAACGTCCTGGTAGAACGATTACTACACCAGCTAATGTAGGCGTACTTCGTAGAAAGTTATTAGAAATCTACGATGAGGAAGATGATGAGACTCAATCAGAATGAGATAGGTGATAACGCACCATATCAAGGTAACGTAGAAGATGATTGTTACATAGTCGATGACTTGTTCGATGATACATTCATTCATAATTTCTACGAACACATCAGAAATAACTTAAAGTGGCAGTATAATAGATTATCCTATAACAAATCAACGGATAGGATATGGCCGGATAGGGTATACGATAAGTTAGGACTACAAGATGTAGCCTGTTATGTTCACTCATTCTTCAAGGACTATTCAATCAATCCAAAGACTAAGAATTGGGAAGAGGGTGAACACAACGAGAGATATGATAGCGGCATAGAAAAAAGATTTGCCTGTAACTACATCTATAGTAGGGTGCTAGAACACTTCAACGTATCAGAGGACTCTGTATTCCTACGTTCTCAGGTTGTAAACTCACAAGCTAGAGGAATGCATAGCTACCCACATACAGATAGCCAGAATGATAATGTATGGACGCTAATCTATTTTGCTAACAACTATTGGGAAGATTTCTATGGGGGGAACTTGGATTTGTATGATAGGGACGCTAAGCTCATAAAAAGTATAGCACCAAAGCCAGGCAGAATAGCCTTGTTTAAATCTATCATACCTCATTGTGGGAACGCTCCATCGGACGACTATCTAGACTCAAGGTATACTCTGGCACAAGTTTTTTGGTATAAATGATGGTAGGCTAAAAATTTTTTTGGACTAAATTCTATTTATGTATGAAACCCATTAGGAGAGTAAATTGAACCAAGCCGATAGAAAAGAATTTGAAGTTATCCATAGTAAGATAGATAATATCACAGCGGATATCAAGTTCATCAAAGAGAACCTATTCAATCCACACGAGGGGCTTTGGGCGGAGACGAAGCTAAATTCTCAGTTTAGGAAGAACACCACGAGGTGGAGAGGTGTAATCGGTACAGGTGTCGTAGGGTTATTCTTCAAGCACGTATGGGATATGTTTACCACTTGACGTTGTTTAATTAAGAAAGGATATACTTAGTTATGAAAAACGTTATCATCACACTCACATTATTACTATCAATCAGTTGCTCATCAATTCCACAACCGATACAAGAATTCAGCGGTATGAATATGACTTATAGGAAACAGGTGGAAGCTCCACTCTTTAACTATAATGACGAACGAGGTAGGTTACACGTATTTGTTCAGGACCTATATAAGTTACGTCTAACTAACACGCACTACTTTTTTTGCTACGAACACCAACAGTTGGAAGAGATTGTGGTTATATCAGGCGGTAAGCCAAAAGAGGACGAAGCTGCTGCCAACAAGCCGGTTGCTAAATAAAATGTTACTAAATGTGCTGGGCTCCTTAGTAGGTATTATGTTATTAATAGTAGGAATACAACTATGGGGCTTGGTGCAAATACAAAAATTCCAAAGAGACATAGAAGATTTATAAGAGATACACTAATGGACACGGCTAACGCCGTATCCTAGCCCATCCATAGAATATCCTCTCACCAAATCCCATTTTCAGCATTTCCCACACTATTTATTAT
>Ga0208919_1000238_pt1 | contig 40393 bp, 45 predicted proteins | sample 4_EtaG_FD_184076 | JGI IMG/M metagenome (GOLD analysis project Ga0208919, IMG submission 184076) | Marine viral communities from the Subarctic Pacific Ocean - 4_ETSP_OMZ_AT15127 metaG (SPAdes) (version 3) | ecosystem: Environmental > Aquatic > Marine > Oceanic | place: Pacific Ocean | collected... | reverse complement strand
AGGTAATTGGAAAGGGAAAGATAAAAAAGAATATCTCAAAAAGTTTCAGGAAGAAATAAAAAAAAGGCTAGATGACTTTGACTACATTAACACTGTAAAAAGGCAACGTGGTAAATACGCACAGAATAGAACACCATTTGTTTAACCATGGCCCGCAAGAAAGTGAATTGTAATGGCAGGAAATCCTTGGGCCTTCAATATGGGTGCTGGTGGCGGCATTCCAATGGGTAGATTTAGAATGAGTCCACGAAAGCCAGTAACACCTGTCGAGCGAAGAACAGGAAGCAGAAAAGGTGAGCCGGGTGTTCCTATTGGAACAAACGTCAGAAGACACAAAGAAGAACAAAAACGTAAATATAATAGCCCAAAAAAGCCAGTGAAACCTGTCGAGCGAAAAACCGACGGCAGACGAGGCAGACCGGGTGTGCCTGTTGGCAAAGGAGGCATGAAAAAGATTAATAGAAAGCCTCTTGATCTTCCCGCTCAAAATCAGCCAAGAAATATGAACAGTGAAGCGTTTGACCACTTAGGAAAGCAAGGGGTGTTAGATCTACCCAAAAACTCTGTTTTAAGAAAAGACATCATGAATCAATACCCTGATGTTTTTAAGGGTTACTCTTTTAGATACGCAAAGAACGGATCGCCTATTGTTTAACACTAATGAAGAAAGGTTTCTGAAGGAAACGCACCAGTTGTTTTCTTCAGATAATGGCAAGCGGGTTCTGGAGTATCTTCGGCGTGTTCTTCATGTTGAGGATACTTTGGAACCTGAAGAACACTTAAATCGTGATTTAGAAGCCTCTGGTAGAGCAGAACGAGTACACATAGACCCGATTGGGTTTGCTAAGAGGCAGGGAATGAAATCCGCATACTATAAAATCGAAGCCCTGATTAGGCAGGGTGATAGAATGTCAAAGGAGAAAGACAGTGAATGAAATAAATGATCTGGAAGAACACCTTCCAATCGACATGGACGGCAGGGACGCAATCCTTGGCAAGTTCAACAGTGTCGATGATCTAGCAAAGTCCTATGTAGGACTGGAAAAGAAAATGGGACAGGGCAAAAGAGTCCCTCAAGAAGAAGCCTCGCAAGAAGAGTGGCGTGAGTTTTACCAAGAACTTGGTGCTCCTTCTTCAGCAGACGCATATCAGACTCCTGAAGAAATGCCTGAAGGTTTTGCTGATATGATGCAAAGAGCAAGAAATGTTGCACATGAAAAAGGACTGACTCAAGATCAGTTTGGAAACATGATTGAGCCATTTCTTCAAGCTGAAAAAGAACGGCAAGTCGTTGCTGACAATGCCGTGAAAGAAAGTCAGGACCGTTGGAAGCGACAACTACAAGAGCAATATGGGGCCGAATATGAGTCTAAATCTGCATTAGCCCAACGTGCGTATGAGTCTGTCGTGAATAACAACCCTGATCTACAGAATGTGTTTGATGCAACTGGAATGGGGCACCACCCCGCTGTTATGGACTTTATGGTTAGAATGGGATCTGGAATGTCAGACGAAGTAGTACCCTCTGGTAGTGGTGGTGATGTGCTTGGATTTGATCCTGCTGGGCTTGCGGCTCGTGCTAGGAAACTCGCTAAAATGGGAGCAATCCACAATAATCGCCATCCTGATTACGAAGAACACTTCAAAGAGTTTATGGATATTCAACAGAAGTTGGCTGAAGAAGGCTACGAAGGAATGAGCGATCCTCGCCTTCAGCCTTCTGGCGGATGGGTTTCTGGAAGATAATACTTGACAAATAGTTTTTTTTAGGAACGATTTGTTATACCCGATAACCGAGAGGCCGGGTTGACGGTAGGAAAGACTGCCGACTGAGGGCTTGCGTAGTAGCCAAGAGGAGCCGGGTTGCCGATAACTCTTCGACGATAATGTTAACCATTGTCAATGAAGGGTTTTTAATCATGACAATGACTGGTCTTGGTAACCTCGCTGGTTCCGGTGTTGGCGGTTCTGGCGACGGTGGCGTTAATGTTTTTGACGGCACTGGTCCGTCGCTTTCTAATCTTTATAAGCAGGTCTACACCGATCTCATTCGTTTGCAGATCCAGCAGTATGACTCTGTTCTTTCTGACACGCTCATGGGTGAAACCATTGAGGGTGAAGTTAAGTCTTTCGATAAGTACCTGAAGCACGATGTAAGCGAAATTAAAACTCGTGCCCGTTTCGGCGAGTTGGGTGCAGGAGACAATAAATACAGCACTACAGACAATGAGCGTCGTCTCATTGAACCGCTGTTCTTTGAGTATTCCGAGTTGTTTGATCCTCGTGACGAGGTTGGACTTCTTCGTGCAATCGCGCCGGATGGTCAGTACCTTCGTAACATCGGTGCTATCTTTAATCAGAAGAAAGACCTTTTGATTCTAGATGCTCTGAAAAATGACGTTCTTGTTCAGACTCGTACTGGTGACGGCGTTACCGCTAACACCGCTATGGCTTTTGGAACAAAGATTTCTGCAACCGAATGTACAGGAACTGCTGATCTTTCTGCCGCTGGTGCAATCACCCTTAAAGGTGGATACGAAGGTTTTGAAATTGGCTGTAAACTAGCCAAGAAAGCTACTGGCAATCCTCAAAACGACAAAACTCCTTTGATTCGCTACAAAACAGATGGCGATCTTGAAGGTGATGCCGCCGCTGGTGCTAATATGCTTGAGGTTGCTGGTACTGGAATCAACGTCAAAGTTGCTGATCCAAACTACCACCCAGCCGCCACTACTGGCCTTAACGGCGTTACTCCCATGAACATTGAGAAGTTGATTCGTGCAAGGCAGAAGTTGGATGCTAACAACGCCTTGATGCCGGGTATGCCTTACATTTGCCTGATGCACCCGAATAACTTTTACAGCCTAATGTCCGATGCTGATGACACTCGTTTTACTAGCATTGACTTTAACGAAGGCAAGCCGCTCTTTGGTGGCGAAGCTTTTGTGTACATGGGCTTCCAGTTCCGTTTGAGCAATCTCCTTCCTCAGGTAACTTTTGAGGGACCGACTGGAGACGGTTCTGCTGTTGACGGTAAAGAAACTATTACTGCCGCAGACGAAGACTCAAACGCCATTCGCTACGTTTACTTCTACACCCCGGCTTGCGGAGTCTTTGGTATGAACCAAGGTATGCAGATCCGTTTTGACGAGATCCCGGAGCGTGGATATGCCCTTCAGATGTACCACGCTGTTGGTATGAACGGCATTCGTATGGACGGTGATTGCATGGTTCGTGTTGCTTGTGTTGACGAGGGTGCTTAATCAGTAGTTTAGAAGGAGGCGGCAATGCCTAAATCTCACGCTCAATCAGATACGATTCTGCGTAGGTTTATAGGCAGTGCCGCCTCTCCTATTGCTACGACTTACGTTAACTTGTTGACCACAATGCCTACGTCCTCGAATCCCACGGGTTGGGTAGAGTGGCGAAGTGCAACTGATACGCCGATTGATAGGATTAGAATCCACGGATCTTCTTCTTCAGGATCGCCGTATTGGAGTGAGCCATTTGTCGATTCAAATCTGAAGTACATTAAAAACATTGGGCTGGTCATCTGGTCTGATACAGAAACTCAGACATTGTTAGACGGTTCACAAACTGCGGTTGGAGTTGGAGTCTTTACGACTGCTTCAACTACTTACAGTTCAGGGGTTCCTACGGACCTCACTGATTTGATCTACTGGCAAGAGTTGCCGAGTAGTCTGACTTTTATAAACGAAGAAGCCGTTGTGTTTCTAGACGGCAATTTGAAAGTTACGGAGCAGTAACATGAGTTCAAAAGGATCTGCTTCCGACTCGGCAAACGTGAATGTCGTTCGGAATCCAAAGGTTCATGCGGAACCTATTAACCTTTCGGTTAAGGGTATGTTTCATTTTAAGATTGAGCGAGCAGGTGGACTTGTAGAAGAGTTCACGGCTCCAAACTTGGTCACTCAGCATGGACTTGAGCAGTTGCTTACTGGCATTGCTACAAAGTCAACTACCAACAACTTCGCAAGTGCGGCAAATAGTTACACTAGCAGAAAGTGCGGCTTGTTTCTTTCGACTACCGCCGTTCCCGGTAGTGGTGGCGGTTCTACACAAGGATCTGCCAGCATTGATTTGGATGATAGCACTGGCAGTGGTGGTACTGCTTACTGCGGAAGTGCTGGTTCTGTAACCAATACTGGACCTGCAACTAACTTCAGTGAAGTTCTCGATAGTAGTAACAATCTTCTTTATATGCTTGGTGATGGTAGTGCTGGCGGAGGCGAGGCTGAGTGTGTTTTTGGAACCACGGCTGTTCAAGCAGGAACAGGAGCAAAAAGAAAAGTCGTATCTGCTGGAGTTAAAGTCGATGCTACTGATGCTAGTGGAACGATTAAAACTGCTGGTATTTGCATTGGTGATGTGGGAAGTCCAACTGCCGCCGCCGCAAAAGTCTTTTGCGTTGCTACTATTAGCGATGTGGCTCTTACTAATGGCGATTCTCTGACAACGACATACACCATCGAGTTAACTTAATCTTGGCCTTTCTTCTGGGGGGGACGGTTTAGTGCGGGCTACCGTCCCCTCCTTTGTTTCGGAGGATTGTTGGCTACACCATTCGATCCCTCTAACCCGGAACCTAGAGGGCTAGAAAGTCCTTTAATATCTATTGCCGATCTGAAGACTCAGGTCGCAAATGGTGATATTTTACTTGCAACTCAAGATAGTCTAACTGACGAGTGGTTTTGGTCTGGTCCATTTGAATGGGTCGAAGACGAAGACGACGGTTGGGTTTCTTTTCGATTTGGTGCTTTCGTATGGAAAGACCAAACAAGATTTCCGGATCGAAAAGCTTTAGTCAGAGTTTCAAATATGGCTTTGGTAAGACTTCCTAAAATAAGCTCACCTTCTTATCAAGAAATTAATGAAGAATATAGAGCCGGGTGGCCAGAGCCTCCGTCATGGTAATAGCAGGAAATTCTTGGATACGGGCTGGCACTGGAACTAGTGGCGAACCTGCTCAAATAAACGGAGTCAATGAAGCCGCCAACTACACAATGTCTTCAACGACTGAAGTTATTTCTCTTTGTGCAGGAGCGGCAGACAATAACGATAGATTTGAGCCTGATGATACAAGCGAAGGCAGTGCTACGCTTTCTCATCGAGTAGTAGGGACTACTAGTTGGAGCACAACGGGAACTTCTAGCACAGCAAACGGTCCTTATATTGCATCGAACTCTGTTCTTGTTCATGACACTGCTGTTTCTTCAACAATGCAGGTAACAAGCCCCCCTTCTGGAGAAAATGCTAATGACTATGTAGCGGCAGGAAGGCAACACGAAACTTCAAATCGTTTGGACATGGCGGCTGAGTGCCGAAGAGGTTGGACAGAAGTACAGTTTGGTGTTGGCTTTGGTTCTAGTACAAGTGCGGGAGCACAGTATGAGTTTAGGGTTGCGTGGCAGGCAAAAGATGGCAACCTAAATACTATACTTGCTTCGAGGTTAACAAGTGCATCTTCTGCTGTAGATTATACACGATCTGCTACTGAAGCAGTCGGCGTTGCTGATGATCTCACCCTTGGACATGGAAGATCATTAAGTGATAATGTAACAAGATTTTTTTCCATTAATCCTCCTGAAGCCGTTTCGACAAAAACTGTAAACTACACAAGAGCGGCTAGCAGTTTTCCTTTTGCTTTTGACACTATTATTGATCCAAAGATTCAGGTTGAAAAAGTTCTTTCTGAATCAATAACATCAGGTGATTCAGTTCTCCCTGACCACGATCAGGCTTATACAAGAACTCCAGACGATGAGTCTGTTGTTGCTTCTGACTCTGCTGTTGTTTCGATTAGTTTTGTAAAAACTGACGGTGTAACAGTAAGCGATTCAGGAGCAAGAGATCACGATCAAGCATACACAAGGGCACCTGATGACGAGTCTGTAACAGTAGGAGACTCAGCATCTTTAGCAATCGCATTTGTTGCAGATGATTCTTTAGCAGTCTCTGACACACCTGTTGTTGACGAAGACAATGCATACACAAGAGCACCGGATGACGAATCGGTTGCTGTTTTTGATGACGCTACTTTTGCTCTCTCTATTGTTCAACAAGATGGTGTTGCTGTTGCAGATACCCCTGTAACAGATCACGACGATGACCAACTCGCTGTTGCAGAAGACACTTTTACGGTATCTGATTCTGTTTCTTTGGTTATTAGCGTTGCCCCTGATTCTTCTGTTCAGGTAGATGATGAACCTACTGTAGACGAAGACAACGTTGTAACTAGGGCTAAACAAGAAGATGTTGCTGTTGCCGACGATGTATTGCTGGCTGTTTCTTTGGGTGTTTCCGAAGGAGCAACCGTTAGCGACAGCATTGCAACGGACCATGATAACGACCAGCAGGATACGGCTTCTGAACTTGCAACTGTTTCTGATTCCGTTTCAACAGTTGCTACATTTGCAGTTACACCAGAGGATGCGTTTGTAGTATCAGACAGCGTTTCTTCTGCTATTTCTACAACCACAAGCAATACTGAATCATTAACGATTTCTGATTCGGTTGATACTGCTATTGCATTTGTAGAAACGCCTTCAGATGCGGCTGTAGTTTCTGAAGATGTTAATGCAGACAAAGATGGTTCAGTTACAAGACAACTTTCTGAGCCTGTTCTTGTTGACGATAGCGTCAATCTTGGGCTGTCACTGGTTACTCCTGATACAGGAACAGTTAGTGATTCTGCAAATGCAGTTAAAGGATCTCCTCTTGTCAGAGAAGTAGAAGATTCTATATCAGCCGGAGACGGAACTGGTATTGGAATCGGAATCGATGTTGGGGATCAGTTCGAGATTGATGACCGTGGAAACCTTACTCACGGCAGAAATCCTGAAGAAGAAGTTAGCATTGATGACTTCCCCCTAAAAACAAGACAGCCAAAATGCGGTGCAGGAGTAGAAGATTCTAATATCCTCGACATTACCTTTATAAAGGTAAGCGAAGTAACTGTTGGCGACTCTGCTACTGCAAATAAACAACAAGACCTTGAAGAGCAAATCACGGATGAAGCAGGAGTAACTGATTCCGTAACGCTTGTTCAACCAATAAGAAGAGAAATAACAGCCACCATCGTTGGTGATGGGGGCATTGATCCAAATCTAATGAAAGAGGCACAAGCCGTGGCTACCATAGATGTTTGGAATGTGGCATTGAATGCCTTGGGTATTAGCACTTTGGAGACAACCACTGGCAATAATCCTCAGCAGACACTGCTTAACAACACATTCCCCTTGTTTAGAAAACAGTTCTTATCTGACCATCTATGGAATGGTGCTAAGAAAACAGCAGACCTTACCAAACTGGACGTAAACACCACCGATCAGTCAGTGGCTAATCGTTGGAAGTACGTCTATGTCCTTCCCACAGACTGCATGAGGGTTTGGCGTTTGAACGGTCAGGAAAACAAACCCGTTCATGTTGGAGGCAACTCTAATATCTACACCAATAGGTGGGAGATTGAAGTTGTTACCAAAGGAACTACAGGTGGCGACACCAATACAGGTAAGTACAGAGCATTATGCACTAACGAAGACGAAGCTCGCATTGAGTATGTCTTTGATGTAGGAAATGATATTGATCTGCTTGGTCCACTTACACAGCACGCAATGGGATTAACACTTGCCGCATTTGTTGCTACTAACTTTGGTAAGTCTGCAAGTGAAATAGCACAACTTGAGGCTCAAGCTAATAATGCTATTACAGCCGCTAAGGGTGTAGACGGTCAGGAAGGTACTCCTCAAATGTTTGGAGATACCAGTCTTTTGGGCGTTAGGTCGATTGGCTACTAATGGTATACATAGCACAACAATCTTTTGGCACTGGAGAAGTAGACCCGAACATTCGGGCACAGTACGACTCTATGCCCTACAAAACAGGGTGTCAGATTCTTGAAAATGCTTATCTTAGCGATACAGGTTCAGCTCTAAAACGTTGGGGTTCTACTGTATTTTCTACAAGTTCTGGTCAGTATAAAGCGTTTAGTTTCGTAAACTCATACGGCGAAACTTACTACATCTTAAACATTGTTGATTCTGGTACATCGGGATACAAGATTATTCGTGCTTCTAATGCTACTGTAATTTCTACTTATACTAACAGCGAGACTTCTAACTCTTCCGAGTACGTTAAAGACATTGCTTCTTCTGGAACTCAGTTGTTTGTTATGACTATCGAGGGTGTTTACTCTCACATTATTCATGATGACAAAGACAAAAGAACACACCTGACAGATCTAAATATTGGAATCCTTGAAAGCGTCAATCCTGTTTCATTAATTGTTACTAATCACCCTGAAGCATCGACTCATTACAAAGGCTTGAAGGTTACAAGTAGTCAAAAAGTCTTTAATAAGAATGACGTTGGCACTCTTTGGAAACTAATGCCGGGGCCTTCTTCAGAAGATATTACTCCTGTGTTTAGAGAGTTAGATGCAAGAAACTTTCAGGATTCATTTAACCCTGTAAGCGAGACTTTGGATGCTCCTGATTATCCATTTGTATCTGAAACAGAAGTACGAATGGAAAATTACTTTGTCGATGACAATGAAAACCCTGACAAATACGGAGTTGCTAAAAATGTTTACCTTAAACAAGGACACACAGTTTCTAGCAACACTTTAGTAGCAACTCATACTTTAACTAATCAAGACTCTACTGGAGCAGATGAGGCTTATTGCAGAATCTATAATATTGGCGACTTAAACATTCAACATCGATACAGCACAGGAGATCCTTTTGTTCCATACAAAGAAGGCGAAATTATTTCCTTTACTTTAACAAATGGCTCAAAAAATATTGCATTTGAGTCTGCTTACAATACTGTTTCAGGAACTCAGTCTGCTGAAACTATTGTTAAGATTGAAACCAGAGAAGGAACTAACTCCACAAGAGATTTTTGGGAGTTTCCAAATACCGACATTACACCAAACATTCAGGTTCCCGGATCGGATCAACTTGCTGAAGGTCAGTACGATTGGTCAGGTCCATACACTAACTGGGTAACTATTGGAAAAATATTCACTAACTACAATGGAAGTGAAGACGTTACAGGTGTTATTAAAAATGCTACATGGAATACAAATCTAAATCAGACTCCAGTTCTTCTGTCTACACTTGTAACAGATGCTACGTCTTCTGCTTCTTTGATTACTGACGATCATAAAAAGGCTTTAACTCAAGGTGCAGTTGGAGTTATTGAGCAGTGCATTGGCTCTAGCGTCTACAATAAAACTTACTTCTACGTTTCTAAAAAGAAGTTCGTGGAAGATAACGGAACAAAAGTACCTAACAATACTGATGATCCATATGTGACTTTGATTACAGGGCAACCTTTGATCCCTCCTGTTGCTGTAGATGCTGACAACCCAATGTACACAACATTGAAAATCAGACTTGCATCTAGCACTGACAACTCTGGAACAAATAAAACTAGCGATGGTCTTGCTGTAAACAGAAATGGTTTGTTTGCTGATGCTCTTGTGAGAGACAATAACTACCGGGTTGGCTTGGTTGGAAGTGCAAGTGCCAGCGTTGATATTACTTCTTACGACGTTTCAGCGTATGGAACTTCAACTAATATTATTAATGGCACTACTTCTTTTACCAACAAAGTATTCTTGACCAATCTGATTGGCGATACTAATCCGGGACCAAAAACAAACACCTTTAGAATTTCGCAGTTTGAAATAGACAACGAACATACTAATGTGTTCAATACTTCTACAGAAGGACAAGCAGGATCTTACTACTGGAAAATGACTGAAGAAGCGTTTAATCCAGTAACCGCATCTGGAAAAACAAAAGAAGTTCTCGCTTACGCTGAAATTGTAGAATACCACCAAGAAAGATTGTTTCTTTCAGGCTTCAAAGTTTCGGATGCAATCAAAGACATCTCTACGGCACAAAGAGTTCCTTTGACAATCCTTGCTAGCAAATCAGGCAATACAAATAACTTTCAAACAGGACCTAATGGTGACGATGGGTTGTCTGTTGCGGTTGCTTCTAAGGATGGTGGCTACATTCAGTGGCTTAAAAGCCTTGGCAATGCTCTTTTTGTAGGTAGTGACGAAGAAGAGTTCATTATTGCAGACGCTCCAATGACTCCTACTTCCTTAAATATTTCAAGACAGTCTAATTACGGCTCTAGAGAAGATGTAAGTGCTAAAGTATATGGCAATGCAGTTCTTTATGTTACTAAAGACGGCAAATCTGTTAGGGCATTAAACTTTAATGAAAGAACAAATCGATACGAATCGGACGATTTGCTTCAATATGCTAAACATTTAACTAAATCAGAGCGAATTAAGAAGATTGAAGTAGTTCATACTGCTACTCCTCTGCTTATGGCCCTGACTGAATCTGGCAAACTGTATTGTTTTACCTCAAAAACCAAAAACTCGGTGTATGGTTGGTCTGAATGGAGCAACTCTCAACTTGGAACCTTTAGCGAGATTGTTTCTGGCCGAGATTCTTCGAGTAATCCTTGTCTTTTTGCTCGTTGCTCTAATCTTTCTTCTGGTGCTGGCTCCGTTCTTATTACTTCAGACGATACTAGGCTAGATTATCTTTTAGATTACGCAACTGAAGTAGATACAGATCAATCAGCTCCTCTTTCGAGCGTGACTAGCAGTGCATACGCGAATAAAACCGTTTCTGTCATAGTCAAAAAGACTACAGGCGAAGAAGTTTACGTTGGCGACTATGTAGCAAGTGCTCTTGGGGTGATTACTTTTGACGGATTGTCCTTTAATAACGTCGATAAGGTTATTCTTGGTCTTCCGTACACCATGAAGTTGGCACCAAACATTCCAGAAGTAATGATGCCCGGCAAAGGTAGCACTTTGGGTAGAGATAAAAATGTAAGTAGGCTTAGGATCTTCTTTAATCAGGTGTTAGGAGCTGTAGCCGCTGGCTATAACGTGTTTCCGGTGCCTTTGGATACAAAAGATGCGGCACCTACGAATACTGCTGGATTCTATTCTGTCCCGGTAATCGGTCAGTATGGTCCCCAGCCTACAATCATCATTGAACAATCCGCTCCATACTCATTTGAAGTTAGCGGATATAACGCTGAATATGACTTTGGAGATTAATCATGGCAGTAGATCCAGTTTCCGCTATTGGCTTCGGATTAAAACTTGGCGGGGCAATATTTGGTCATAAGGCCAAAAAGGAACTTCTTAACAAACAGTTTGCCTTGCAACAAAAAATGATCAGGCAGGGTGCCGCAGATCAAAGGAGAATGTCTTCTGAGAAATCTGAAGATCTTCAAGGACGCATGAAATCTACAATGGGTGCTACTGGTGGTAAAATGGGTAGCGGTCAGTTTACTGCTTTGTTAGCAGATCAGGGTTCTGATTTTAACTTTGAGCAAAGAATGATTGCAAACCAAGAGCAGAACGCCATTGATAAAGCCGCTATGGAATTCAAGGCTGGCAAGAAAGCGGCTAATACCGAACTGTTTGCCAATGTTGGAAGTGCTGTAATGGGTGGTGGTGCTAGAGACTTTAAGCATTACTTAGGCAAAGGCATGGAGGGTCTTGGTGGACTGCTTACTGGCGAAGGCAATGCTCCTGTCGACATTTTTCAATACGGTCCAGACGCAGGTGGCGGAAGTCTATTCAGTTAGGTAAAACATGGCAAATTTAAGAATCCCTTCGAGCGTTAATAGTTCTAGGCAAATGCCTAGATTGCCTGATATTCCCGGAGCCAAGGTAGATATCGCAATCGGTAACGCTTTGAATAAATTGGGTCAGTCTTTAACAGACTACGCAAAAAGCGAAGCTGTTCGTTCTGATAAGCTCTTAATGGGTTCTGCTGGAATTCAAGGGATTATAGAAGCTTCGATTGAACAAACTCAAAACTTCTATGAGTTTGACGATTCAGGCGGGATTGACTATGAGCAATCTATTCTGAAGTCTAATAACATCGTTGAGTATTCAGAAGCGACATGGGAAGAGGCTCGTCAAAATGCTATGGAGCAAGTCGAGAACCTGCCATGGAAAACTTCCGATGTAAAAAAATCTGCCGTTGCTACTGTTGAAAGTGCATTTAAGAGCCAAACTAACCAGCAGATAAAATTAAACTTAGTAAAACAACAAGATCAGTTAAAATCAGACTATGTAGAATCTCTACTTACGGAGGCTTCATTCGATCCTGACACAAATATTGCCCAAGTTATTGATACTGCAACCAACACCATAGAGTCTATGGCCGATTCTACGAAGGCCAAACAGAATTTCCTTGTCAGGGCTAAGACCTACATTAATAACGCCTCTCTGACCCGCTCAGGGGCCTTAGAAATCTTTCAGGGAACCGACAACCAGTACCTTCAGCCCTTGTTCAATGCTGTTACAGGCAATGCAAAAAGAACTTTGAAGAATGCTTTAGGCTTATCTTCATCTAATGCAGATAGTACAGACATGACTGTTACCCCTGTAGATATAGGGGCACTTGGCGAGGCAAAAATTGCATTCGAATCAATGCCTGACGGTTCAAATAAATCGGCTATGGCGTTGTTGATTGCCGAAGCAGATGCTCAGGCTAAGTATAATGCAAACATTATTCTTCAAGCCTCTGCATTAACTCAAGGTAGCAACGATATCCTTGACGACCCTAAAGGCGTGGATAGTTACCTTGCTAAAAGAGATGCTTATCTTTCAATGGATGAAGATCAGTTCATTTCTTTCCTTGATGGATACAGCAAGTTTACCTATCTCCCTCCTAACATTGCTAGTTACGTTAATGAGTTTCTCTCTCAATCTTCGTACAACACTCGTGAGTTGCAGTTGGTTAATGAGTTGGCTGATAGGTACAACCAAACAAAACTGCATGGAGTTTCCGATCAATCCAAAGCAAGACTTCAAACATGGATTGAAAATAGACATCTTAAAGATGAGGATCGACTTGCTGTTTCAATGTTGGTTGAAGGCACAACGCTAAGCGAAGCAGAACAAGGCCACATTAATGGGCTTAAACTCCAAACCAATCCCACTGGTCTTTTTGGTTGGTTTGATTCTCAGTTAGAAGATTTCTTAGAAGCAAATGCTCTTGATGATGAATACGACTGGGATGAGTTGACTCCTGTACAGCAACAAATGATTGCAAATAAACTTAATCTTCAGATTCAAACCGAAGCCAAAATCGCAAAGGCTAGTAAAAACGATATCCTTGCTATAAGTGGTGAGGTTATTAGAAAAAGAGCACTTCGTTCTTTGCTTAACAACAGCATTATTGTTCCTGCTCCGGGTTCTGAAGCACCTTTGTACATTCCCTTTGACCTTAATGTCAGAAAAAAGAATGGACAACTGGATCAAATCTCAGTTCAAAATGTGATTCAGTTTTACAGGGACAATCTTATTAAGCACGTTAAGAATGCTGACCCCACTCTTTCGGGAGAAGAGTTAAAAGAAGAAGTAGACAACTTGATTCCTAATATGTCAGTCTTTCCCAACCCTCTGGAGATTGGCACTTACACAATGAGAACTGAAGAAGGTGATGTCATTGGATATCTTGACCCTCAGCTTCTCGTGCAGGATCAGTATGTTCCTTCTGCGATCCTTTCTTCTTACGAACTAGACCCTGCTAGTCCTGACTTCATCTTGAAACAAACCTCTCCTTTTTCTCCTGAGCAAAAAGAAGACTTTGATTCTTGGAAATACGAAGATCCTACTAAAGAAGAATCGATTCAGTTGTACCCATTCAAGGAACAGTTTGCTGAAGTTCTATCTGACGAGTCATTTAAGGCTCTGCCTGTAGATCAGCAATACGATATGCTTCAAATGCTGGGCGATAGATTGGTTGTTACTTCTAAGGCTGACCCATACTTAATGATTCCTGAGTTCAGACGAATCTACCAACAAGAGTACGAAAACTTTTTGGAATCACAAAAGGTAACGGCTGGCGTAGTGCCCGGAGTTGGGCCAACTACAAATGTTCTTCCCAAACTTATCAAGAACACAATGCCTTCTGATTGGAAAAACGACCTCGATGAACTGCCTTGGGACGCAGGTAGGCCACAGTTTAAGGATCAAGAGTGGTACGACATTAGTTACCCTGAGTTTGAGGGAACATTAGAAGCCGAATGGGTGTATCAGATCTACGATAAGGCTGTAGATACTTACACAGAAACTCTGCAAAATATGTCAGAAAGCCAACTTCGTACCGTATATAACAAGGCGAAGTCTGCTTCTATCACAGGTCTTGATCTAGGCATTGAGCACTTTACTCCGCTTGGTGTTCTTCAGGGCTACAAAGAAGCCGCCAAGATTAAAAACAAATCCTTTGTCACCGTTCTTAAAAGCAAAATTGAACGCATGGCTGAGGTTAATGACCCTACCTTAAAACCTACAATCATTCAGCAGTTAGTTCCTACTGATACAAAGATCTACGCTATTATCGAAAGCGAATCAGACGCTACGCTTTCTAAAAGAATGCGAACAATCTCTAGTGCTGAGGCTTCAGAGTTGCGTAATGCAGAAGTTGACATGGCTCTTCCTGAAGATTTTGTACGCATTGCCTTAATGGATTTGGCTGTTGATAAACAAATGGCTCAAATCATTGCAGGTATGAGTGACAAAAGGATGAGTAGGTTCCTTAAGAAGTTCTTACAGACAAAGGTTATTGGCAATGGATTACAGTAAGTTCGAACCTATCAATTTTACTTCTGATGCAGAACGAGACGCTCTTACTAGAAGGTACGGGCAGAATGTTCCATACGTCAAGGAGACTGATTACAGTTGGATGCGTAGAACGTATGAACAAATCCATGCATACAATACCCTGAGTCTTCTTTCTCAAGAGGGAAGCATCTCGAACTCTTATGAAGAGCTTGACTATAATCCAGCAAAAGATCCTGCTGTTACTGCTAATCAGTGGATATCTGGTTATTACCCTGAAGTATGGCAGTCATTGCTAGAGTCTAATAGCAGTGCTTACACTCAAAGCGTAATTAAGAATGTTAGCAGAAACCACAAGTCTGCTGAAATCATTGGGTCTGGTGGGCTTGTAGGTAACTTGGCCGGCAGTCTGGTTGCTGGAATCTTTGATCCTATTAACTGGATCTTTCCTACTGCTGGTATTCTCGCTAAAGGTGGATCTCTTTCTAAACAGGCTGTCAGTGCTGTTAAAGGCATGAAGCAAACCCATATCGCACAGCAAACCGCAGGGCTTACACTTAGGCAGAAAGCACAATACGCTGCTATTGATAACATGGTTACTACCAGCATTGTCGAACCTTTAATGCAAGCGAAGAACATGACAAGGACTGAACAGGATTACCTGTACGACCTTGTAGGTTCCGCTGTATTTGGTGCCGGGCTTAATGTAACCGTCAGCAAGATGGGCGACGGCCTCAATACAGTACGTGAGAATGTCACCATGCGAATGGTAGGGGCACCTACTATTGAAGAGGCAATGGAGACTGCTGGTGAAAGAATCGTTGCCAGCGTGAATAGGCAGATTGAAGACCTTCCTTTGAACGATGCTCGTAAAGTAGAGCAACGTATGAACAACATTGAAGACTTCTTAGATGCTGTTAGAGACAATCCTGAGGATCTAGAGTTCGATATGAAACTCTATGACAATGCATTCAATGAAGTATTCCCTAACATTGGTGAGGTATCTGGGCTGGGTAAGTTGGTTAAATGGTTTATTATGAACCCGAACCAACAACTATTGAAGACTGGTAGTAGGCAGGTGATTGATTTCACCACTAACCTGCTTGAGGGCAACCTACATTTTGAAGGAAGCACTGGCCGTGTTCCTATTGAATCCAAGATTAAACTCGTTGACTTTGTAATGAAGAGACAAATCGGTGAGTTTGGATCTAAGTTTGACGACTATGCTCATGCTAATAGAGAGATGGAATTAACTCCTGATAAAATTCGAGAGATGGTTTATTACTTAGTTGTCAGCGGACAGGATACTGTTGAAGGTGCAATGAACAGGACGTTTAAGGTCAACAATAATGGTGATTTGATTGACGCTTACGTTTTCAAAGATATCTTTGGCAAGCAAGTCGAACTTGGCAATCAGTCTAAACTTAATGAACTTAGCAAATTTATTGAGGACCAAGCAGATGTTTATCGGGGAATCGTAAAGACCCTTGATAACAGCTTAAACTCTGCGGGTGTACTAAGCAGTGTTATGCGTTCAGCAGATGATAACCCTTTGAATCTCATGGCTTATGTTAGCCGTTGGATTTCTGAAGAGGGTGCTCATTCTATTGATTTGTTTGTTCGTTCTGTAGACGAAGGTATTGTACAAAGACACACAACTATTAAAGGGCAGATCACTAAAGATCTTAGGCAACTTTCTGACGAACTGAATTCATATCAGAAAATCGTAGAAGAAGGTGGGCTTTCTCATTGGGAAAGATCTAGACTCCGTAATAAAATGGAGATCTCTAAAGAAAAAATAAAGTCTGCTGAAAATGAACTTGCTGAACTTCAGAAACTTATTGACGATCCTGTTGCTCGTGAGTTGTTTGCTAAACGCATTGTCAATAATTACACTCTTTCTTACGACAAAAATATTGTTGGTGCTCGTGGTTTTGGTTCTGGCAATACTACTCAAGAGATTCTTTCTCGTCGGGTAGATATTTCTGATACTTTTCTTTCTCCTTTTGTTGTGCGTGATCCTGCCGCTACGCTTGATAAAGCTCGTATGCACTTGGTTCCCAAGATTGTTCTTGCTGACGATCTTTTGAACAGGTATGGCGGTACTCGTGGCATTAACTTTAACAGGTCTCTTGGTCAGCAAATGGATAAGTTGGCTGAACTAGAAGAAGACATGAAGCTTAAGTCTGAAAACGGTGAAATTGTTACAGAGGCTGACGCTTCTCTGGTTAAAAACCTTCAAGACGATATCCTTGACGACATTGCTACTTCACGACTAATAAATGAAGCAATGATGATTGCTGATCTGAGTGACCTGAACAAAGCAATGAACGCAGAGTTCAGCAGTCTTGAAAGAGCCATTAAAGAAATACTAGATCTTAATGCTTCTAGAAAAGAAAAAAGAAAGAAAGCATCTGAGATCCTCAACAAACTTAAAGAGACTGAACAAGAAATAGAAAATAGATCTACTTATGGATCTGATCTTTCTAGGCTAATTAAACAAAAATCCTATTGGGAAAGAGAACTTTCTTTCTTAGATACTTCTTCGTATGACGATATTGGATCTGTTTACGCTGAGGTTTTGAATCAAGGTTTTATTCCTGAAGGAAGATCTGATCTTGAATCTCGTAATCGCCTTGATGATTCTATTGTTGAAGTAATCTTTGATGGGACTGACGTTCGACATCAGGTAATGATTGATGGAGTTCTTTCTGATGTAACCATTCGGGAAGCACCTTTTGCTAAGAGTCCCGGAAGACCTAATCTAGATATTATTGACGACGTAACTTTGGTTTATTGGTTTACTAATGATGGTCGTTGGGGCTGGGCTAATCCTTTAGAACTTCAAGACGCTACTCGTATTCAACACGCAAAAGCATTAAGGGATTCTCCCCGTGTGACAGATCAAGCTAAGATTAACTCTGCTATGAGAAAGATTGAAAAAAATAGACCTGAGTTCAAAGAAAAAGAAGACTCGATTCTTCTTAAACAATACTTCTTTGAAAACATTGAAGACCAAAGATCTTACATTAATGAAACTCTAAGTGGCATCTACGAAAACATTGGTAGAAACATTGACGAGTTAGATCTTGTAGCACTTAGCAAAAAGCATACAAAACTTCACGAAGACTTTAGGTCTATGTACAAAGACATGAATCAGGTCCGTTCAAGGCTTAATGACTTTGCTGACGGAGTTCATTCTGTCATTGGTGGCAAGAAACAGTTTGAAGACATGGGGTTAGGCAAACCTTCTTTGCGTCGTGCAATGTCTGATCTTGACGAGGCTGACGAACTGTCAATGTTTGATTACATTGGCTATGAAGACAACTTCAAATACTACAAGCAGTATGGTTGGCACCCTGTTGGTCTTTCTAGATCTCTTTCTGGTGCTTCCAATATGGATCTTCGCATTGGATACAGCGACTTTCGTGGAGATCTCTATAACATTTCTAAACTTGCACAGGCTCAAAGGAATGCAAACATTTCCTTTATCTTAAACCCTCAATGGATGATCGAATCGATTAAGCGTGAGGGCAGTGTTGATTTGAAAGACCTTGAGAATGTTACCGCAAACATTGGTTTTATCTTTAATCAACTTCAGAACAAAGATATTGCTAGTGGTGTCGGTGCTGACGTACAGAAAATGACTCGTATTGTCAGAAACATGAACTATATGCGGTACATGGGAATGGTAACGATTTCTTCTTTAGGTGACTTTTCCAACGCCATTGGAACTTTAGGCATGACTAGGTATGTCCGTACTTTGTTTGATACCTACGGAGACTGGAAAGACAGGAAAAATCAGAACAGTATTGCTGGGGTAATCGCCGCCGCTGAAGAAGCAGACATTAACTACCGTAACACACAGATGTATGGCGTTGATGGTGAGGCTACTTATGTTGATCCAATTACCGGCAACCCTTATTCAGCAAAGCGAAAAGGAGGCTGGGGTCTTCTTGACAAAGCAGATAATCTTTTCAGGTCTGATAGCGGAGTCTCTAAAACCTACAATAGATACGGCAACTTCCTTGGTCGTTGGAATGCTTTTAATAAACGTGTCGTAACTCTTGGCCTTGAAGATATGTTGATTGAGATTGCAATCAAACAGGCTAAGGGTCAGCCAATTAGGGCTAGGGATAAAGGAATTCTTGAAGCTCTTCGCTTTGAAGAGTCTGACCTTGCAGAGATCTACACTCGCTGGAACAAAGCGGATCAAGATTCCAACATGAGAGCCAGAAAAAGTAAGATCATTGGTCGTGATTTTTATTTGGCAAACTCTGCTGATTGGGATGATGTCTTTGGCTATCAATACCTTATGAAAGTCCAATCCGCTGTTGATACAATCATTGTTACTCCTTCGCTTGGCGATCTTCCCAAAGCATTTAGAAATCCTGCCCTGTCTCCTTTCTTGCAGTTCAAATCATTCATGTTTGCACAAACTCAAAAGATGCTTTTACCCGCGATTCAACGTGGCGTTCTCTACAAAGATCCCAATCAGTTAATGATGGTCTTTGCTACTGCCATGCTGGGTACTATGAGTTACGGCTTGCATGAGTTGACTTCTGGTAGGGATCTTTTTGCTGATTCTTCTGACGGTGTTTCATGGGAACGTAAGGCTTTGCTTCAAGGTATTGACCGTGGTGGTATGTTTGCTCTTCTTTTTGAAATGAGCAATACTTTTGAACGTCATACTAACCTTGGATTCCATTCTTTGTTTGGTGGCGAACTAGATAAAAGGTATCGCTCTCGAACAATGTCGGACACTCTTCTTGGTCCTTTTGGTTCTTTTATGACTGATGTTGGTAAGTCTGTCACTTTGTTTGGTGATTTGCTTACAGGTAAAGAAGTAGGCGAGGGGCAATTAACTGCCTTTAGAAGACTTTGGCCATTCCAAAATGCAATCCTTTCAAAGACTCTTTTTGATAACGGTTTGACTGCTTTGGATGTAATGGGTTCTGGACCCGCCCTCAGTGGAGATAGCACCTACAGACGTTACATGGACAACTACATGACATTCCAAGGTAGGGTTCATTCTACCTTCTTGGAGGAATAATGGATCTGCCAATTGAAACTGGTCTTGCATCTACTGCGTTAGCTCTGTTAATACTGCGGGAAGTCTTTGGATTTCTCAAAGACCGCAAAGTTAATGGAAACGGACATAAGTTGCACGAAGTAGAAAAGTTTACAGAGTTAGAAAAAGAATTAGAACACCTCAATGAAAATCTTCGGAAGTTGACTCACACAATCAACAACCAAACACAAACTATGAATGCTGTTCTGTTTAAGATTCAGCATGATGTTCAAGAAACCAGACAGCAGATTAAAGAAGCTGTCACAGACTGTAGGAGGACCAATGCGTAAGGTTCTTTTGTGCTTCCTGTTTATTCTCATTGCTGGCTGTACTGTCAAACGTGAGGTTGTTCTTGACCCTTCTGGTACACCTTCTGGTGTCGAGCGTGTGGTCGTTGAAGGTCCGGGCGGCGATATGGTTGGGGTAACCGTAGACACCGTTGAGAGGCTTGCTCCTTTGCTCCCTGAGCCTTGGAACTCAGTCCTTGTAGCCTTGACTGCTGGATTCTCTGCCGCTACTGCTGGCTGGGTTTTCCGCTCTCGTAAGGAAAAGAAAAAAGCTAATGACGGCTAAAAGAAACTATAAGAAAGAATACAAAAAGTTTCAGTCATCAGACGAGCAAAAGAAAAAGCGAGCTACTCGAAATAAGAATCGAGCAGAAGCTGAAAAAGATGGGCGTGTTCGTAAAGGAGATGGCAAAGATGTTCACCATAAGAATGGTAAAACTAAAGTAATGTCTAAGTCTAAGAATCGTGGCATAGCAGAAAAGTCTCGCTTGAAAGGAAGTAAACGTGGCAAAAAAGAAGGCAAGTAAGAAAGATTCACGTTTGGCTAGGGCTGGCGTGAGTGGATACAACAAACCTAAACGTACACCTAATCACTCTACTAAGTCGCACATTGTGGTTGCTAAAGAGGGTGATAAAGTAAAGACGATTCGCTTTGGTGAAAAAGGTGCGAAGACTGCTGGCAAACCTAAGCCGGGTGAGTCTGATCGTATGAAAGCCAAGCGTAAATCTTTTAAGGCTCGTCATGCTAAGAACATTGCCAAGGGTAAAATGTCTGCGGCATATTGGGCTGATAAGGTAAAGTGGTAATGGCTAAAAAGAAAACAAAGCACTGGTCTGATAACATGCCTGAACATAGTTCTATTCTATGGGAACAGGGAGATCCTCGGAGTTACATTGCTTCTTCTAACTTGATTGAGCAAATCGATGGAAAACGAGGTCGTTATATTTTCAATCATGCGATTTCAAGTCAAGCACCGGGAGATCGAAACATTAGACCAGAAATGGTTGCAAAGCTGGCTCCTTATGTTGCCGCACTTCGCCCCGCTGAAGGCCGGCACGTTCGAGACGGTATTGCTTACGGAGAAAAAGATGATAGGGCACTAGATACTGTTTACACAAACTCTTCTGATCCTCGTTTAAGAAACACACTAAGAACTCAGGCTGGTTGGGCGGCGGCTGGTACTCAAAATAGTTATGATAGATATGTGTCTGGTGTTCATCGCAAGTCTGATCTTGCAGAGTCGATTCAGACATGGAGAACTCCGTTGGATGCAACAGACGATCCTGACGGGTTAAATAAAAACTTTTTGCCCAACTACAGATTTTTTATTAATAAGATTCAGCAAGATCAAAAGTCATTTGAAGCTAAGGAAAGAAAGAAGTATGACATACATGGACGAAAGTCTATTGGTAGACTTCGTGGCGTAAGGAATTTCATGGCAAAAGAGAGATTTTTTTACGCAAAAAACAATAGCCCGCTTAGACCATAGAAAGTAGGTGATCCAAATGCCTCAGGGTAAAGGTACATACGGCAGTAAGCGTGGCCGTCCCCCGGAAAAGGGAAGTAAGAAGACTAAAAAGAAAACCCGTCGGGGAAAATAGGAATGTCATGGTTGGGGTCGCTCTCAATGTGCGGCTTAAGGGCGGCCCACAACCAATCCGTAAAGTTCACTTCTTTAACGTGAACATTTGTAATCCTGAAGACCCTCCAGCCCATGGCCGTGGCTGTATTATATTTGTCACAGTCTTTGGTAAACCCTTTGCCGCTAGTATGTCCACCAAACTTCCCCTTCCAAATGCCACCCTCTACTTCTAGAGCAACCATTTGGTCTGGCCATGCAAAATCGAAACGCCACCTGCGTTCGCAAAACCTATGTTCCTCAACCCACGCCGGAAACCCTTCTGCTCTGAGTATGAGAGCAGTCTTTTTCTCTAACTTGCTCCGCTTGTAAGAGGAAGACTCTTTTGGGGGTGATGATTTTCCATTGTCCTTTTTCGTAGAAGACATCGATTTCTTCGTTTCCGTCGAATCTTTGAAAATCTTGTCCGGGCTTTAAGGTTACTTGTGTTCTGCTACCGGGTTTCACTGCTCATTTCCATTTCGGTATTTTTTCTTCTGACTCGAAGAATGGTGTTTGCTATACTTTTGGATGCAATAACTTCGTCAGATAGTCCTTCTTGTCGAGACCATTCTTTTATTTTAGGTAGGTCTTTTTCTTCTAAAGGGCATCCATTGGCGAACCACCACTCTACTGAGTTCTTTGCTTTTTGCAACCCACTGATCCATGCTCTGGCATTTGTTGAGTTTTGCACTGCGTGTCTGTATTCATTTGGATCACAATAGTCTAACCCCATTAATTTTTTCAAAAGAGCATCGACTGTTGTAAGCATTTGTTTTCCTACATAGTTGTGCTTTAATTCTTCACTGACATCTGGCAAGTTTCTTTCTTGCATATAACTAATAATCCAAGTGTCACTACTATCGCAACAAACGTAATGCTGATCTTTGAAATCGTTGTGAACTCTAATGTACACCCTTCCAAGATAAGTAAATATCTCGGAAATGGTGCCATCAAAGTTCAACTTTTCAAACTTCTTATTCGCTACTGCTGTCTCCATCTGTCTCCTTCATGAGTTCTGTAATGCTAAATGATGCTTCTTTGACTACCGTCTGCCCTTCTTTTCTAAATCCCCCTTCTGTCGCAGTTTGGTAGTGGTCAGGGTTTCCTTTCTTAGGTACACGAAGCAGGATATCCAAGTCGCACTTAGACCAATCTTTTACTTTCTCGTGATCGAATCCCATAAACGCTTCGTCTGTCTTGTTCCAGAAGTCTTCAACGTCTGCCAACCCGAAGCCTTCTTCTTTAATTCGTTGCTTGAGCATGGTCTGTCGTGGGGTGGTGATCTTGTTCCACCGTTTGAATCCCAACATTTTACTTAGTGTATTTGCTCGCTCTAAGTGCTTGTCCCATACAGAAGAATCAGCTTTTTTCGTTTCGATTTGGGCTGTGATCTTTTCTTTCAAAGGAACCTTTGGCTCTGTTGGCTGTGGTCTTCCATTGCCAAACTCTGCCTTGTCGGACATATCGATAACCTCTTTGGTTTCGACTGAGAGGGGTGCCCTCTTCAATGCCCGACGAATCACCACCTTTTTAGCCATTTCACCCCAGTGGTCACGCCATGCAGGAGAGTTTGCTGAACGGCTCCCAGATCGAATCTGTTCAACTTCTTCAGCCGTCATGAGTTCTGGGTAGGTCGCACCTGTCGGAAGCTCTACAAGGCAATACACGCCCACCACAGGGCCTCTGTCTGAATCAAAGGGGTCATAGTCGTGAGTGAATCCAGTAGCCGTAGCTTTGTAGTCATCGTTCTGTCTCACAATGCCTGTATGGATTGCTTTAAGTCCAGACCTGTATGCTAAGTCAATGTATCCCTGATATCCAATGCTTAACTGAGCCTCATTACCGTAAGGCACAAGGTAAGCAGATCCCAATACTCCAATATCCAGACCTAAAGTGCTGGCTTGTACACACGCTTTTGCGATGCTGGAGGTACTGCATTTGTGTAGGCTGGGGTTCATTTTGATCTGCATGACAATGTTTCGAAGGAATCGTTCCTTCTGAATTGTGCTGGGCAACAATGCACACAGTTCATCTTTCTTGGATTCTAACCAAGTCTCAATCGCTAGATCGCTCATGGGGTTCCTTTCTTCTCCATTTGATCTGTCTGTATTTAGTTGGGGCTACTTCGTACCCCTTCCTGTCGTACTCATAATAAGTCAACGTACCTAACGAACACTGCCCTTCTTCAGCGTCTACCATGGTGTTTAATACTTTTTCTCTCAGTAACTTTTCTTCTTTTTGTGCTTCTGAGACTTTATCTTTAGCCTCAAGCCATAGTTTTACATCATTTTCTTCTATATTTGTACTTTTATTTGGAGTTCTTATTACTTTTTTCAGAGTTTCTACACTTGGAAGCGTATCTTCTGGAGGTTTTTCTTCCATAACGTGGTTGTTCCAGAAGTTACCTACGGCATTAATCATTTGCTCACGCTCTTCTTCGTACTGAGCTGGATCTACCTCATACATTTTGAAGTGGAATCCACGGTCAGCAATCAGGACAGCCACATGAACCATGTTCAGATCGGCTACTTCTGCTTGCCACAAGCATTGCAATAGAACGTGTTCGGGAATCTCGTCAGTGTATTCTTCGCCCCACCCGTAACGGTAACTAGTAGTCTTTGCTTCGAGACCACAGCGACCAATCTCCGGCGCGATGAACATGAAGTCCATATTTGCATGAGCAGGAACAGATCCACCTTTAGTACAGTTTAGGGTTTTGGTACGTCGTACATTTGCAGAAGACCATTTCATATCCTCAATTTTTAGACGTTCCATGCCCCATTCAATGACAGCAGATTCCAGTTGGTGCCCAGCTTCGATAGCAGATGACGTTGATTGTTGAACACCTACTGTTTTAGCAAGGTAGATATCTGAAGAAGACTTAAAGGGACTTAGACCCAAAATTGCAGGGACATCAGATCCACCTACAGAGTTTTGTCTTTTGCTGTATTGCTCTTCAGTTAGTGCCATTATTCCTCCAGTCTGTGAATGTTCTGCTCAATGTAAAGCACAGGATCGCTGGTATCTTCAGCATTCCACTCTTTCATTTCAGTTAGCAGATCATCCATACTTACATTAAACGCTTCACAAAGTTTACTAAGAGTCGTTGTATTAGGCATACATTTGCAATCAATCCAGTTTTTGATTGTTGCTTTGCTGATATCTACCTCTTCAAGAAATTTAGCCGCACTTATTTTCTGCTTGTTTAAGTTCCTAAAGAACGGATGCAGCTGTCTATGTACTAGCCTTGCAATCATTTGCTTGGGAGTTTCACCCGGCTTGGCTACGATTCTTAAAGTTCTGGCGTGTTCTGAGCTAATGGTTTCCATACCATACTCCAATATTGAAACGTACAACTCAGCAGGGGGTACCCCAAGTGCCACTGCTAACTTGTACACGGTTTTAGGTTTGGGTTTGACTCTCATGATTTCTATGAAATGGATTGTCCACCGATACACACCAGACTTCTTAGCGAGACATGATAGTGATAGTGATCGTTCCATTCGTAACTGGCGAAGTGGGTGGAAAGCAGTTCTAACTGTCTTGGTAATGGTGTCTAAGTCAGCAGGATCATAAGTGTAATGTTCATGCACAGCGGATATTGCCCTCTCATTCAGCAGATAATTTTAACTTATGATTGGTGTTATTTCAATACTATTTTGTAAGAATAATAAATGAGCCAGAGGGTACACTAACTGTTGTAACTAGAAGGCTATGAGTTCTTCTAGTCTAGTGTCCCTCTGACTCGAATCGAATTATTAATCCATGGGATCTACTTCATCCCATACATTATTGAGTAGATCTATCATTTCATGTTTCAGTTTCATGTGGCCTTCCATGATTTCTTTATGCGTGTTTACTGTTCTCTCAACCTGTTTCTTTAATTGCCAAGAAGCGTTGTTAAGAACTTGCGTTTGCTTCTCAAGTATTTCAAAGATCTGTGCGATCTTGTCGCCTGTTGAATCCTTTTCTTTTTGCATGTTACTCCTCGCTGTATGTTCCGTCATACGGGTTTGGTTCGTAGTCTTCAGGTCCAGATCTTAATTCGTTGTCAATGTTTAGCATGTTGTAGTCATTCCAACCTTCTTCTTTTGAGTTGGTTTCTTCTTCTACTTCATGCAAGAATGCTGTTATTGTTTTGGGATAATCTTCCATGTACTGACCAAACCCTACTGATTCAATACCTCTAGTAAGATTTTCTACTTCACTCATCATTCTTCCGTATAACTTTATCATGTATTTAACATCTGTTTTCTTTTGAAGACTATGCAACTCTTGATCTAAAGCCGCTAAGCAATAAATCAATCTTTGCTCACTCATTTCACTAGCAATACTTGCTAATGCTTTACAAAAGTTCATGATTTTTTCTCGTTCTTCTTCTCTCATTGTTTCGCCTTTCTATGCGAAGTTTATGAATGAACTGGTGGGCATATCTTCAACCCAACTAACAATTTCTTCTCTTGCTGTAATATCTCCGACGCTATTCATTTGGTTGTGGATCATGTCTTTGGTGTTTTCTAAAGTAGACACTGAATCTTCGTATGATCCTCTCTCCCATTCAGTCTCTGCAATATCAATCTCTCTCCTGATATTGTCGAAGTCTGGTGCTCCGTGCTCTTCAAGTAATTCTTTGATTTCTTCGCAAAGCGATTGAACTTGAAATATTTTTTGACTGATCTCACCTTTTGCTGACATTTTTTATTCCTCTTTCTGTAAAAAAAAACTGAGACCTAGCTGGGGATTTGGTGGGGAAATCCTGCTAGGCCTCAGAGGAGGTGTGTTTTAGTACCTTACCTTAAACTTAAAATCATTACTATTGAAATCTTCTACATTGTCTAAAACATCACTTACTGCCTTTCCTTTTGTGATCGTTTCTAGAACCCTAAAGGTTTCTTTCTGAGTATTCGTTAATGCTCTCTTTAGATTAGACAACTTAAAAGATCTGTGCATGACTCGAAGACTAAAGTCACACTTCCATTCATTCTCAAAGTCATCGTTCTCTATTAACTCAATTGCATTCTGGAAGTTCACAAATGCATTGCGTACTTCTTCATGTACTTCACGCATAGTTTTCTTTGATACGCACCATGAATCTGGCATTACTTCTTCTAATCCTATTGCAGATTTATCAAGGTATGCAATCAGCATTGCCATGTCTTCAGGATCTAATATCCCCGCGTCTAGTCCATTCATGAACCTAGTAAGCTCTTCTGCTTTACGCTCTCTATTACTCTGCTCCATATGTTTCTCCATATACTTGATCTCTGTGTGCGTCTCTTGCACTGGCTTCTGTTTGTCGGTTAATTCTGTCACAGTTTGTACACAAAACTTCTTCTGGCTTGCTTACCATGCTTACAAATACTTGTAGCATAGGGCTGTGTATCTCTCCGCACTGCTTGCATCTTTCGTACATTATTCCTCAATCCTATTGTTTTTTTCTTTGTCCTTTTTTTGCATTGTTTCAAACAAAGACTTTAATGCTTCAATCATTCTCAATGAGATCATGGCTAACAAGTTGTGGTGGTACTCTGTTACTCCACCATTAGCCATGACTTTGAACTGATCCATGAGTTCATCGTCTGATAACAAAATGTAAAGTGATTGATCTAAAACCTGTTCGTTAGTAGCCAGTTCGTATTCAGCATTAAACCAATCAAGGACTGCAACTACTACATTCTTGGCATCCATTTGTGCCATAATGAATGCACCTAATGTGATTGGGTGAAGCATTAGTTCTTTCCATCTTTCGGAAGAATCTTCTTCACTCATTCTTAAAAACACATCTTCTATTACTGGGTGCTGGTACACCACGTTACCACCTTGTGGTGTTAAAGATTGTTCCCACATTTTTGTATTCATTACTAACTGAATAGTATCTTTCCCCAAGTTTCCGGATTCTTCTTTACTCATTTACCTGTCCATTTCCATTTGTATCTCAGGCTATTGATTGCGTCTGCTCGTTCTTGTTCTTTTTCATCTTCTTCTTTTGGATGCCACTTCATGATCTCTGCTCTCGCTTTCTTTGCTCTGGCATCTGCTTGTCCAAACATTTCATTTGATCCATCTAATTCATTAGCCCAGCCTCTAATGTATTCGACTGTGTTTTCCCAATCAGTTTTATCAACTGGTAGGTTTAACTCATGCATAGTTTGGGCGGCGGCTAACTCTGCTGTCAGTTCTTCTAATGAATACTGTTCAGTCTTTTTATTGTAGTTATCTTTGGTAAATCTATTGAGCCGTTCCTTGTGACCTGTGCTGTGCATAGCCTCATGTAGTAGTACCTGTGCGTATCCTGTTGGTGAGTGGAAAGTCTCTAAAGGTGGCATAACAATTCGATCTCTTGATGGTTGATAGAATGCTTTGCTACCTGTGTGTTCTAACTTAATCTTATACTTATCAAGGTATGGCTTGAGCCAAGCAGATACTGTACTAACTACTTCAGACTCAGCCACTAGTGGATTATTGAATGATTGATGGTCAAAGCACTCAGGCAATTCTCTCCAAGTAAACTGTTCTACGTTGTAGAGATTCAAGTATCCAAATCTAAATACCTGCTTAGCATTTACTTTCTTTGTAGGCTTTCGGTCATACCACTTATTGTTTGCATCTACCCATGCTGGGAACCACCGATAAAGTTGAGTGCTTTCTGTTCTAGGTTTTAGCATTCCTCCCATTCGTTTACCTCTTGAACTTGTAATCCAGTTAGGACTTAGAAACCCTTGCTCTCTCATTCTGAGTGACAGTAGGAACTCATTCATCAATGAGTAGTTATGCTCGTTATTAAAGTTCATAGGTCTTGTTGGACTAATCACCCATGGCCTGTGCCATGTGTAGATTTGATCACTCCTTATTTCTTCTATTATTTTTGTTGTTACTGTGTGATTATTTAACTCGTTTGTTTTCTTTACCACTCTACCTCCGGAGGGTTTTCTGTTGCCCATTCTTCTAACTCAATATAAATATAATCGCGTACCTCTTTTGGAAACTGATGATTAAGCCACCTCCAGTTCCAGCCATGGTAGACTTTGTGATCTTTATCTACTCCGTCTCTCGTATCTTTCTTTAACCAGTAGTATCCAAACTTCTTGTGGTCGTAGATCTCACCAATAGCAGTAACTTCTATTGTGAATTCCCACTCTGCGTCATAAAGCATTGGTATCTCAAGTGATACCTCTACGATTGAAGTCATTTCCTCAAAGAACCTAGCCATTCTTATTCCTTTCATTCATTGTCTTGTAGTTCTTTGGTTGGTTGGCTCCTTCCAGCTCAAGCAATCGCTCGTCAATCTTTTTAATCTCATGTGCATTTGACTGGCAGATCTGACGCAACTCTTCTCTGTTCTCGCGATAGTCACTTTGAATCTGAAGGTCCATTAATTGAACCTTACGAATCAACTCTTTTTGCTGAGTGATAATGTCACTCAACATTCTTCTCATTTCCATTTCCATTACGTTGACTCCTTCTTTATTTTTTGTTATTATTTTCCTGTTAATGCATTTACTAATGACTGAAGCGGGATCGATCCTCTCAATAGATCCCATACATAAACTGTTGCTAGTGCTATCAATGGACTAAACAATACTCCTAGCCACATTCCGGCTAGAAGATCAGAAATAAAACTAGAGCGATTAGTGATATGACGCTTAGCCACATCACGAACTCTTCCATTTCTTCGAACAATCTTTCCCCTAATCATTCCCAAATCTCCTTTTCATTTCTTTTTTGATTTGTTCTTCTTCTTTACCTAAGTCTTTAAGGAGTCCTTCATATCTATCTTTCTCAATCTGAATCAGATTTCTAACGTGGTCAGGATCTGAGTCATGATTGATATCCCTCTTAAATCTAATCAAACCTGTTTCATCGTCCTCCTCTCTATGTATTTCAGTTTCAGTATATGCATTATCATCCTCTAGATTATGTTGAGATTGTGACTGCTGATGCCAACTACTACCCTCAATCTTTCTTTTGTTGTCGTGATACTCAGTGGTATCGAATGGCGAGTGAAATGTTCTGTCGTGTCGAATACGTTTTGGCATGGTATGTCTCCTTTTCATGCCGCCTCCAATCAACTGACATCCAGCATGTCAACCCCAAAATTGCGTAGGATTTGCCGAGGAGCCACCGCACCGAAAGGCAAAGGCAAGCAATATTTTGGGGTTTACAGCTGGAAGTCAGTTGATAAAAGCGGTGCAGGAAAAGGAGACTACCTGCTCTAAATGTGCACGACATCGACAGACATTTCCTAGACATTTCGATCCACTGAGTACCACGACAACTAAGGTTCCTTACAAACTCATTTGTTTTACTTATCTTATCTTGATACTTACTGTACCTCAATTGCTATTTTAGTTTTAGTCTCAGCGGATTTTGTGACTACTCATCTATAGCCTCAGCGGATTTTGTCTATATGCCACGAGTCTCTAGGGCCTAGGCCTCCTCAGCCCTAACCATTAGGCCCGCCCGCTTACCTCGGCTGCTCTGGATCTCCAGCTTAGAGCCGAGCCGCTAGGCCAAGGGCAAAAAAAACTCCGGGACCACTTGGCCCCGGAGGAGATTGAACTGTTTTGGTGCTAGGCTATGTGCTTAGCAAACGTGGCTCTGATTGTCTCATTGCCCTTGGTCTGAATGGAATGGAACTCGATCTTGGTCCCCTTAGCAATCTTGAGATCCCGGAACTTGAGCGGTCCCTCAGCGATCAGAGTCATGACTGCGAGGCAGAGGGCAGGATCGTAGTTGCTTGGGTAGCAAGACTTCTTGTCCTCAGTGACTGGGGAATGGACAGGTTGGTCGATCACAACAACGCCAAGACGCTCCTGTGAAGGGACCTTCTTGCCCGTGAGGTTGAAAATGCAGGCTGAACCTTTGACTGCGTCAATCTGATCCTTTAGGTCGAGGACATCGATAGTCTCGCCGAAGGGAATCAGAATGACACGTTTCACCGTTTCTGGCTTGGACATGATATTAACCTTTCTAAAAAAATGTGGTGTCCAATCTCGGAGGAACCGCAAGAGGGGAAGCGTCCAGCGTCAACCCAAATCTACGATTTTATCTTGCCCCCGCCCCACTGGACGGAGGGCAATAGAAAATCTTTGTTAGATTTGCGGTTTACGCAGGAGGAAGTCCCCTCTAGCGTCGTTCTGGAGGATTGGATACCTCTCATTTTTTTGATGGAAAGGTTAATAGCATCCTGTCCGTCTAAGCCAGATACGGTCTGAAACGTGAGGAAATACCTGATTCTTCGGCGAGACCAATCGATTTGTCCGTCCTCGACCCAGAAGGTCAGATCAGACCAGTCTCAAAGATTCATGCTACTGCTTTCATCCTCACCAGCAAGAAGTCCCCACAGAGCAACTTGAACTGTGTTGTTGTGATTGACCACCAACTCTCTTCCATATCACTGAGGACACTTCTTGCCTACCTCGCAACTTAACGATCCTGCCCTCGCCTCACGCTCTGACTGATCGTGGGACTGCACATTTCTAGGATCTCATTTGCTAAGGGGGCCGAGACCTGTTCACCATTCAGACCGGCTAATGAGACTATCGCCTCATTGCTCAGCACAGCCTAGCACCACGTCTCACTCATCCTCCGGGGCTGTGGTCCGACTGATTCTTTGCCCTTGGCCGCATTGTAACTGCGTGACCGTTAATACAGCGGCGAACTCTAGGATGGAGATCCTTTTCGCTGACCTCGGTATTTGCGGGCAAGGGCTGATAATGGTTAGGTGTCTGAGGGGGTCTAGGCCCCCCTGTAGTTGATGCAGTTCTGATATATATATCCGGCATCCACGATTTTTAATTAAAAACCCGCTCCTTAGTAAACCCATGAAACCAAGGAACGGGCGACAGATTGGGGCTAGTCCATTTCGAGATTCAGCATAAGTGGTGAGTGAGGTCCCATATCAACGATCTCGATATTGTTATAATAATGCTCCCAAGCATCATCTAAGTCAAGTCCATTATCCTGAAGTTTATCAATAATCATTGAAGTAGAGTAGACTGCAACAGGAGCAAAAGAACCAACAGTAGTAGCGGTTCCTACTAAGCAATCGTCAAATCCACAGATAACGACTGCTTCTGGATTATTATCAGTAAGGTGTTGAAGCACTGATTTCATGGTAGTCCCCCTTAATCTTGATGGTTGATATACTTGATAGGGGATTTAGAGTCAAGAGTATCTATACTTACAACAACTCCTAGAGGTATAGATGTTACGCTACCAAAAGTATGATCTTTAGAAAAAGAGTCTGCTAAGGTGATGTGTTCTTTAGTTTTATGAATAATCCAGCCACAAGAAACACAAAGCATGGGTTCATGTTCTTCTTTGATTTCTGAGATAGAGCCAACCCATTCAGCTTCAGTAGTAATATCTTTCCAAACAATAACTGAAATTTTTTGAGGTAATGGGTCTTTTTTAGAAGGGTTCATTTATCAACCTAGATTGAGTAGATTTACTTGAAGCCTTCTCAAAACCCCCCCTCCCCCCATTTCCTTAAAAAAAGAAAATAGACTAAGTATAGTCAAGGAGGAGGGGAGCAACAGAAGGAGAGATGCCTTGTTATCAACCTGAGTTGAGTGAGTTCACCGTCGCCTTACAGACGAAGACCCCCGAACTTGTCTGAACCCTTTCGGGCCTCAAGAAACAAGATAGGGGGTCTTCTTTCGAAGTCAAGAATTAAAAAGGAACGTCGTCAGTAACGGTTACAGGGGCTTGTCTTTTTTCAGAACAGGTATCAAAGTGGCAAACACCGTCTTTGTTTACCGGAACATTTTTGCCCTTCTTAGTTTTGACCCACCAGATTTCTCCTTGACATGAGCGGCATTTACTGGCTTTTTTATGGGTAGGAACTTCGTAAACCCATTCGCCGTCGGCGTTTTGATACCGTTTGGCAGGTGCTTCATCGCCACCACTGGTTACTTGGCTGACTACACCCTGAGTCTTCAGGGTATCCCGAATCTCCGTAAGGAGACTAACAATCTGTTTCGCTGTTGCTTCATCCATGTGCAACTCCCTTCAACGACAGATTATATACTAAGGTGAATAGGCGAGTCAATAAAAATGGCAGAAAAACAAGATCCAGAAATTGTTCCGCAAAGAACGAACAAAGTTGGAAGTTACCTCATACGAGAAGGGCGAAGAGAAGAAATGGCCAAAGCTATCGCCAACGGTCTTCACTTCGAGGATGCGGCAGAAAAGGCAGGGATTCCTTACGAGGTTGCCCTTTCTGCGAGCCGGAAAGATCCTGAGTTTATGGCATGGTATGACGAATCTAGGAGTAGACCTCGAATAGAAAAAAAGCCTGCAAAAAAGTACAAGCCCAAAACGAGTTTGCAAATCAAAAGTGATTTTGTAAATAAACTAAGTCAAGTTGGTTTGTTTGACAAAATTGCTGTTATGGCAGAAGAAGCGGACCCGGCAACAGAAGAAGGGAAACAAGTGTTAGGTTTCTTTATGAGGTATGTTGTTAAAGACATTCTTCCAAAAGAAACAGCGGCAAAAGTAGAACATACGGAAAAAGCCGCTTACGACACTATGACGGACGCAGAGTTACTAGAAATGCTACAAGACCGCCGCCAGCAAAGATTGGCGTATGATCAAGAAAGAAGTCAAGCAGACGGCCAAAGATCTTCTCATACCCAAAAGTACATAGAACAGGCACAGGAATACTATGAACGAGAAAGTGAATAGAGACCAAATCCTTGAAGAACTTCGGCTAGAAGAAGAACTAGCTCGAAGAAAGGAGTACGACGTATTGGGGCGATTAGCTCCAAATAAACGTCAATGGGACTTTATTAACTGCCATTCTCACGAAACTATGTTTAGTGGACTAAACCAAGCGGGAAAGTCTACGGCTCTTTGCATTAAAGCGGCTTATCATCTCACAGGACTCTACCCCCCAGATTATGTAGGGGTGCGTTTTGATAAGCCCGTGAACTGTGCGATAGGTGGTGAAACAGCACAGTCAACACGAGATTTGTTATGCGATAGACTGTTGGGAGATTCCTTAAACCGTGGGGGCGGTTATCTCCCGGCAGGTACTTTTGATCCTGAAAAAGACGTTAAACGTCTCAGTGGTGGTATTACTAACCAGATTGATTTCTTTCAGGTCAAGCACCACGACAAAAATGGGAACTTTGACGGGTACTCTAAATGCTACGTTTTCTCGTATTCAACAGGCTGGCAACGTCTACAAGGTTATACGCTTCATTGGATTGGGATTGACGAGGAACCGCCGTTCCCAGTTTATGACGAGTTCTCTGCTCGATTAAATGCCACTAATGGATACATGGATATCAGCATGACCCCTCTACAGGGGGAAACTCAACTGTATCTGATGTTTGACGAAAGCACCGATCACGAGGCTCGGTTCTTATTAAACTATGACATTGATGATGCTCAACACATGACAGACGACGACAGAGAGCGTCTAATCAGCAAATACGAAAATCATCCGTTAGCAGAAGCTCGATTGCATGGCCGTCCGGTTCGTGGCCACGGTCTGATTTATAATGTACCAGACGAGTTGCTATACGTTGAGGATTTCCAAGTACCGTCTCATTGGAAGAAAATCATAGGTTTAGATTTTCCTCATAGTGTAGGAAACTTTGCGGCGGCGAAGATGGCCTACGATGAAGACAACGACGTATTATATTTGACAGGAGAATACAAAGAGGATAATAAAGAGAGTTACCATTATGCCCATCGAGCTTTAACAATGGGGGCAGGTCGAATACCTTGTGCATGGCCACATGACGCTGGCAGAAACTTTACTGACGGCTCAACCGTTGCACAGCGGTACAGAGAACTGGGGTTAAATATGCTGAAGGAGTTTTCCCACAGCATCAACCCGGAGGGCAAAAAGACATTTGCAGTCATGCAGGTCATTGAAGAAGTGTGCGACCGTATGGCTACAGGCAGGTTTAAGGTGTTCTTTACCTGTCAAGAGTTCATGAAAGAAAAGCGACGTTACAAGCATGACGCAGGTAAAGTCGCAAAAAGACAAGACGATCACATTATCGACGCTATGCACAAAGCGGTGATGATGCTGAGATTCGCAGAATCTGAGGAACCAAATAAGGCACTCCCGCAAAAGTTGCCAGAGATGGATTTCTTTAACTTTTAAGGAGTTAAAATGCCTAACTATCCGTACGGATTAGGTCGTGGATTTGGACTGCCTTCTGGTTTGCCTTCAACCAGAGCAATGGCAAATGCAGGATTAAGAAGTTCTGGTAATCTTGTTCCAGCACCTATTTCACATTCGCCAGCAGTTATTCGACCTCCAAGAGGTCCGGTGATTGATTCTAGAGGACCAATGCCTGTTGCTCGTGCAGGAGGACGTTCTGTTGGTCCAGCCAGAAGAATGAGACCTTCCATTCCTCAACCAACTATTATTGAGGCAAATTTAGTAAATCGTCCTCTTCTTGGTACTAAATACGCAGGTCGAGCCGTTGGGATTGCGGCTACCATGGAAGTTATGAGGCGTATTGTCGATGAGTTTAGCGAAGGCCCACCGCCTCCAGAAGTAACAACTGTTCGACTTCCAAACTCGTTGGCTGAAAGATATGGACAGCGTATTACCCCTATGGCACCGGGTTCAATTGATTTTGGATACACTCCAAATACAGACGACCGAGCCAAAGATAAAGGCAAGGGTACGATTAAAGACCAAGGCATTAAGCCTAAAGTAAGACACGCTCCCGGACAAAAAGAACCACAAGACGTTGTTCCAGTAGGATCTAAATCTCAGTACGAGATTAATCTTAGAGGTGGAAGCATCTTCCCTCTTGATGTCACTATTGGAAAACTTGCTAAGTTCCCAGTTACCGTTACAGGAAAACTACTCAAAGTTGGCGGCTCATTGCTGACCGAGGAATAAAATGCACAGACCTCCAGTCCAAGAACTGATTCACAGGTTTGACTACCTAAAGAAGCGACGTTTTAACTTTGAAAAAGCGTGGCAAGATATCAGTGATTTGATGATGCCGTATCGTGGTGACATTACTACGAAACGCTCTACAGGATCACGAAGAGTCAAAGGTGTCTTCGATACTACTGCTATGAATGCGGCAGACTCTTTTGTGAACTTCATTAAAGGAGCCATCATTCCTTCTGGTAATGATTGGGTGCGTCTTCACGCTAAAGCTCCCTACACTGATGTAATTCAAGTCAGACAGGTTTTAGATCTTGTTGCTGATAGAGTCTTAACAGAACTTTCAAACTCTAACTTTTACAAAGAAGCCAGTGGGTTTTTGCGTGATTTTGCAGTGTTAGGGAATGGAACATTACACGTTCGTGAGGGCAAGCCCAAGTTTGGATCTAAAGGTCAGACCTTTGGAGGCTTGGTTTTTGAGGCTGTTCCTATTGGCCGTATGTGGTTTATGGTTGGTAACGAAGGTCGTCCAGACTTTCTTGTTCGCCAAATAACCATGACGGCAGTTGATGCTATGCGTTTCTTTGATGGCAATGCCGGAGGAGATGCGGAGTATCATATCAATGCAGGCAACCCTATGGAGGAATGTAACTTCCTTCATTTTGTTTACGAAAATGAAGACTTCCTCCCTCACGGCGTTCCTACTCCAGATAATAGAAAGTACGCCAGCATCTACGTTTCTGGTTACGGTGATTTCGTAACTGGTACAGGTTCTATGTCAGAGCCAGCCATTGTTAAAGTTGGTGGTTTTGATCACTGCCCTTACATTGTGGCACGTTGGATGGTGGTGGATGGGGAAGAGTACGGCAGAGGCAAGGGCCATTTGGCTCGTGCTGATGCTATGGGAATCAATGAACTACGCCGTCAGATTTTGATTGCGGCAGGTAAAGATCTCAATCCTCCCCTTATGGTGGAACATGATACAGTTGTTGAGTTGGATATTACTCCTAACGGCCTTATGGTTACTCGGCCCCCCGTCAAAATGGGACCGCAGTACCTCAAGTCGGACACGAACTACCAAGTCGCAGACCTCATTGCGAGGCAAGACAGAGACCAAATCAAGAAAGCGTTTTTAGGAGACATTCTTGATGACCCAGAGACGCAACCAAGAAGTGCTGAAGAAAGTCGTCAAAGACAAACTCGTGCATTAAGCAGACTGGCGGCTTCGGCAGATACAGTAAACTATGAGTTTCTTGATCCCATGATTCAAAGTTGTATTGACATTATGTATCGTGGAGGAATGTTGCCGGAGTTGGACATGCTCCAAGAAATGGCTCCTGATGCAGAGTTTGAAATTGTGTATCAGTCTCCATTCTTTACTTCCCAAAAAGCTAGTGGCATGAATCGTGTCAGTGCTTTCTTGGAAAGACGAATGGCTTTGTATCAAGCTACACAGTCTCAAGCATACATTGATGATTTGAATCCTGACGCGATCTCTGCATACGATGCAAAGGTTAGCGATATCCCTGCTTCGATTCTTAGAACGCCGGAAGAAGTAGGAGCGATTAGGCAAGCACGAGCACAAGAAGAAGCCATGCAAATGCAAATGATGCAAATGCAACAAATGGCTCAAATGCAACAACAGCAACAAAGCGAGGAAATTTAATGATAAATATGCCAATGAATTTTAGTCAAACCTCTGGCGGTGGCGGTGGCTATCGAAGCGAAAGTGGTTTTTCTAGCTTTGGAGACGTTGCTAAAAGACAACTTGAAAAAGAGTACAAAAAGAAGAAAGTTAAAAAACTCGTAGCAGAAGCACAAGCAAATCATTATCGAGGGGCGGGTGATTTGCTTAATAGGATTAGGTTTGGTATGTCTTTGACTGACGCACAAATTGCACAACACAATGTTGCTACAGGTCAGAATCCTCGAACTACTAGACCTAATTTTACAGATATGCTTGGATTCAAATACGCTAAAAATTTAGGAGTTCTTCGATGAGAAATCAAACAGGAATAAATGCAATTGAGGAGCTTTATGGAGTTCCATCACATAAAAAGTTTATTGACTTAAGACCTAAACCAAAACCAACACAGTTAAAGCAAGGTGGTTGGCGACGGAAAAGACAGCCTAGAGCAGGTACAGGGACCCATGAAACAGCAAAAATGGCTTACGACTTTATGGAGCCGGGATATGTTCATGCCGCTAGGACTGGAACAATCCCAGAGTCAATCTTTGGCAAGGCAATGCTTGGCGTAGAAACAACACTTGATCTTGCTCCCGGTCTTGGCAAAGTCGTTTCAGCGGCAATACCCTTTGGATTGATGAGAAAAGTAGATCCTGTCGAAATCCAAAGAAAAACTATTAACATAGGTGAACAAATAAGCAATACCGACATTTTTGATGTACCTACTCTTGAAAAGTATATGCCTGAACAGTTGGCTATGTCTATGCATAGACTGCCTCCAGTTCAACAACAAAAAGATATGCTTGAAACTACTAACCTATTAGATCTTATTCAGGGGGCTACTAAAAAAGAAACTAAAAAATGGCGTGAGAGTGTAAAAAGTTTGCCAGCCAGCCAGAGGGTGGGATTCCCAATCCATAACATTGACACAATGTATCCAGCAGGTAGTGACACAGGAGCCATTCTCGCCGATCAAATAGGATCAGCTCAGAATATGGATGATTTAGCGTTTAACCCTAACCTCCCTTTGTTTCAAGCAACTGCAAGAGCACAAGGAAACATTGAAACAGCCTCAAAACGCATTATTGAAAAACTTGGAAGTGGTGAAATAGAAAGAACTGTAGGCCACAAACAAAAAGCAAAACTTCTTAAAGATTACATTGCCGCAGAAGCCGACCGACAAGCACATCTAAAAGCATTTCCACAGGTTCAAAATAAAAGAAAAGAAATCTTTAGAGAGTCTAAAACCGAAGCAATGCGTCTTGGTGATAAATACGAAGCAGATGAAGTAACCCGCTTGTACGAAGAACACGCTTTTGGAAAAGGTCATGGAGACGAGTCTGCTAAATATTTTCTTCCAGAGTTTCAAGCACAAGCGGCAAATGACGCAAAGCATTATCGTGCTGAAGAGTTCATGGAACAAATCAATGCACGAACAGAAGCAAAAGCAATAGAAACAGTTAAACGTAGCATTCCCGCTCAAACAAAAGAGATCAAGAATCAAATTCAAGAAACAGGAACCTACGATCCTAAAAACCGAATGCAAAGAGGTTTTGGAGAAGATGCTGAAGCACTTAGACAAATGCAAAAGAATCTTCAGTCGTACAATCCAATGAATATGAGAATTAGAAGTGTCTAAAAAAAGAGATAATCAAGTAGTTAATGAGTTCATTTTTGGAATGGGATCACAGACTCCTCCAAAAAGTTTTGTTGATTTACGCTCTAATAAACCTGCGGCTCCTAATGCAACCATTGGGCCAAGACCTTCTCCATCCATGAGAAGCCAACAAAGAAGACAAGCACATTTAACAGGTAACTATCCCAACCCTTTGATTGAACCTCGTGGAATTAATCAACTTGGTGCAACTCCTCGTAGGGGCGACTTTCCTGCGGGGACGGCTGAAGATGTAAAAGATTTTACTAAAAATGCAGTTGGATTCTACTACGGAGAAACACCGCAGGAAGTTGCAACAGGTCTTGCATTTGAAGCGGTTATTCCAATAGTAGGTGGTGCTTTATGGAAAACAGGAAAAGGCATTTATGGTGCTGGCAAATCAATAAGGCAAGCGTACCAATACGCAGACTCAATGGTTCCGGGCAATAGACCGCCTAGACCGCCTAGACCAAAAACTCCTACTGCACCTGTTAACCCAGCAGACGTTGAAGGTAGACGCAATGTTCTAAAAGGTGGTCTTGTTGTTGCCGCAGGTGGAGCCGCCGCCGCTTCAAAAAACGTAGAAGAAGCGGTTAATTTTGGACAGCAAGTTTTAAGAGGACTTAAAGGACAAGGCAGAAGAGTTTTGCCTGAAGGTTTTTTACAGGGTTTTGGAAAATATAACTACCAAAATTTGAGCAAGCGTTTTGGAAAAGAAATGAAAAAGATGACTGATGACTTTAGCCCAGAGTTTGATCCAAATGATTTTGGTGGCATAGGATACGTTCGAGAAGAAGCGGCTAACTTTGTGCTAGATGACATGATTCAAGGTGTTGTATCTCGTACTATTCCTACGCTTCCCCAAAGAGCAAAAAAACTGTTAGGATTAGGCAAGGATGCAAAACATCCATTTGTTATGTCTGATATTGAAGAGGGCATAGAAAAGGCGATGTTGAAAAATGTGCATCGCTCAGGGGATTCTAAAGTCCAACCACTTTTTAATATGACTTCACATATAGATAGCATGGTTGGTCGAGAAAAAAATGAACTTCTTGCCGCAAATGCAAGGTATAGAAAAAGAATACAACAACATATTGATTCTCAGTTTGAAAAACCCCTCACTGATATGACTCCAGAACAAAGTAAAAAGTATATAGAAAAACAAATAAAGTCTTTACAATCGTCCATCACAAGAAATGAACAACTTTTGAACTCTATTGACAGAGCACCAACAGATCTTATTACTGAAAAACAAGTTCGAGGAATTTTACAAGAACGAATGATGCAGAATGTCTTAGGTGAAATAAAACACAAGCTAGGTAATTGGAAAGGGAAAGATAAAAAAGAATATCTCAAAAAGTTTCAGGAAGAAATAAAAAAAAGGCTAGATGACTTTGACTACATTAACACTGTAAAAAGGCAACGTGGTAAATACGCAAAGAACGGATCGCCTATTGTTTAACACTAATGAAGAAAGGTTTCTGAAGGAAACGCACCAGTTGTTTTCTTCAGATAATGGCAAGCGGGTTCTGGAGTATCTTCGGCGTGTTCTTCATGT
>Ga0208919_1000237_pt1 | contig 40492 bp, 25 predicted proteins | sample 4_EtaG_FD_184076 | JGI IMG/M metagenome (GOLD analysis project Ga0208919, IMG submission 184076) | Marine viral communities from the Subarctic Pacific Ocean - 4_ETSP_OMZ_AT15127 metaG (SPAdes) (version 3) | ecosystem: Environmental > Aquatic > Marine > Oceanic | place: Pacific Ocean | collected... | reverse complement strand
GATGTAATGTATCTCCCTGATAAACAGAATCATATAATACCCATTTAGTTTCACTAGGATACGAATCTGTTTGTATATTTATAATAACTTCTTTTTGAGCAAAAGTTATTATAGGTAATAGTAATAGTAGTAATATTTTTTTCATTAGTCGTGTTGTGGTCTTAATTTTATTTTACCTCCTTTACCAAACCCAGCTTTCATTTCTGCATAACTTTCTGGACTAATTGTACTCTTAGCTTTAGAACGTGATGTACCTGCTTTTTTTCTTTTATTAATATTGTAATATAATCCTTTTTTTGCCATAATTAAAAATCTTCCATTAATAATTCATCTATATATTCTTGTATCTCTTTTCTTGTCGCTTTTATAGCAAATGATATATCCGCTTGAAATCTTTTCATTTCCTCTCCATCTTTAAAAACAACTATTGTAGGTACTACAACTATTTCATATTTATTTTGAGCTTTAGTATTTTCAGCTATGTCTATATATTTTATTTTATCTACATCAGTTAACTTTTTTAACCACGATACATCATTAGTACTATTCCAGCCAGCATTAAATTGTGTTACTGTTATTTGACTAAAAGATATATTTGTTAATAATACTAATAATATTATCAATAAATAAAGAGTAAATGTTTTTGGGTTTGCATTCATTATCTTAATTCGTCTATTTTAGCTTCTATTCTATCTAAGTCTTCTTTTAATTCCTCTACATCATCTGCGGTGTTTTCAATAGTTAACCTTATATTTTTATCCTTCATGTCAAACTCCATTCTTGTTACATCTGGCGGAGGAGGTACTGGAAGTTCTTTTGCTTCTTCTATATCTGCTTGTAAAGCAAACCATCCTCCTATAAGAGTAGCTATTAACGCAGCTATGCCTCCTAGTGTTTTAATACTAATTTTAAAACTCGTATCCTCGTTTAATTCTTTTGCCATTTTAATTCCAAAAAATAATTTTACCTAATATTCCTAATATTACAGCCCATATAGACCATAATGCTTTTGTTGTGTTTTTTCTAAATGATGTATTTTTATTAACTTTAGAAATAGTTCCTACATCTGGGTCTAATAAACGTATTTTTATATCACGTAAATCTTCTTTTACCTTTACTAATTCTTCGTGTATTTGTTTATTAGAAATTGACATTATATTTCAAATCCAAAATTCAATACCATTATTCTAAATTTTTTTGAAGTACAACCTGCTTCACAAAACAAACAAGCTTTAATTTCTAAAACTGTTATTCTACCTAATCTAATAGATATTTCATATTTTTGTTTTTTGTTTCCTTTTGACCAACTGTTTATCCAATTCATTTTATTTGTTTTTAATTTATATATTATCTAAGTATGTTTGTAAATTATCTCTATCTCTAGATGATAAGGCGTTATTACATATTACTATTTCAGCAACTTCCATCGCATTCATAGGTTCACCTATTTTTTCCATAGTTAGTAATTCTGTAATGTCCTCTGTTCCGTCTCCCGTTCCAGATTGTGTTCCTGCAACACCATCTATATATATTTGTATTACTCCTTCTTGATTTCTTTCCCAGCTTATATTAAATATTTCATCATCTGATAATTCTTCTGGTAAATTAAAGTCATGTCTAGAACCATCTATTTTAACCCTAGCTTGTTCGGCAGTTTGTATTTTTAAGAAATTATTACCCGAAGCATCTTCCCATATAAAATCACTCCAAGTTCCATCGGGAAATATACGCATAGTTACAGAAAATGAACCTAAATCTAGGGATGTTGTTAATCTTAAACTGTCTCCACCGTGGTCAAAAATTACACGTTTTGACGTCTGGTCTTGTTTAGGGTGCGTTGTATTATAACTAGCTGTTTGAGCGGGGGTTGAGGTATCTGTTAAATGATTATTACTTCCCGACTTATCTCTCCATTCAGTGACTACATGATTGTTTGCTGAACCACCGACAAAATATGTTGATATTCCTTCATCAAATTTATACCAAGCTATTAAAGATGATATATTTGCAGGAGTCCAATCTGAAGAAGATGGTTTTGATGACGATAACATATTTACTAATCCTAACATATCTTAATCTTGTTATGGTTGTGATGTGTTATAAGTTACTGTTCCCTCTGTAGTCCCTGTAAAATTATTTCCACTACTATCTGAAAGGTTACCTTCAAACTGATAATACGCTATTAACCCGTTTGTTTTATAATCTGTTCTTGTTGGAGAACTAAAATAATTTGTTGATAAGTCTGCTAAAACTCCATCGTTATACATTGCTTGTATTTCTGATGAAACTTTTACTTGATTATACACAGCAAATTGGTCTATGTATCCATCATAAAATGCGCTGCTTACATCTTCATTAGTGCCTATTACACATCTATCCATCGTATCGCTACCCCAGTTGTTTGGTTGCGAAACTGTTTCCTGTAACACTGAATTATAATAAATTTTTACTTCTCCTGTGCCTGCTCCATCGCTTTCCCATGTTACTGCAAAATGGTTCCATCCTAAAGCCATATATTGTGCGTGTGTAATATTTGCTTCGTATGTAGCTTCCTTGTAAACATTCCCTAATCTATAAACAGCTCTAAATTGTGTGTGACCTTTATGATATTGTAGTGTTATACCGTTGTTTGTATCGTCATCTACAAATCTAAATATATTTTGATTGGCAGAAGCATTGTTTTCTCTCATGTTTATCCAAACAGAAACTGTTCCTGAATTTGGATTTACCTGTTCTATAAATTCATCAGGCAAAACAACACCTGAGTCCGCTCCATTTAACTCTAAAGCTAAAGTACTACTAAAAACTCCACTTTCAGTAGTAGGTGAAAGAACCCCGCCTAATCCCAACATTAGTCTCCTATATATGCGATTAACATTCCTGGTGTACCTATATTAACCGATGTCCATCTTCCAAATATTGTAACTCCTTTTGGAAAAGTATTACTTACATCTACTTGGTCACCACCAGTTCCAGATATTCTTGTAGCTGTAGCCGCGTCATGAGCCGCAGCTTGTGTTCCTATGTATTCAGAGGTACCATAATTTGTGTCAGCTACTAAGCCTCCTGAAGAGTCTAATGTAGTATCAGCTAAAAAGGTGATAGCTACAAATACTTTACCTGTAGGGGGAGTTATAGCTCCATCAGCATCTGTAAATACAGAACCTAACTGTCCAAAACTTTTTTTGTATAAATCATCTATGTTTGCCATTTTATTTAATTTAAATTATTTTACAAAGATAATAAAACTTATCTTATTATTGGTGATTCTTTTTCAGAACTACCACCATATATAACTTTTCTAACTTCCTTATGTGTTTGACCAAATGGAGCTACTTCGTACTTTAATTCTGTTTCCCATTTTGGCGTTCCTTTCTCTGCTAGATAAGAATCTCTTTTTTGAGTTTCTCCACTTATAGCGTAATCTACAGTATTACCTATATTTTGAGCTGTTCCGAAAGACGTAGGTATTATTGTATAATTTATAAATCTGTCTACATCCGTCATTACATTAATATCTTTATTTAACTTTTTTAAATGTCTTAAAACTATATCATCTTCACCATCATCGTCTAAAGCTAATATTAATAAAGAAACTACACCAGCTAATCCTATACCCCTTATATAAGCTCCCATTTCTTTTTGTTGGTCCTCTCCAAGTTTGTCATATTCTTCTTTAAATGTAGCCATAGATATATCTCCATTAGTAAACCTACTCCATAAAGAAGATACATAACCACCAGCTGTTGTATAACTACCAGATTGAACTTCACCAAATCTATCTATATCACGCTGTTGGAATCTATCTCCCACCAATGTAAAATACCATTTTTTAAATTGTAAAGCAGCTCTACCTAAAGCGTAAGTACCCAACATTCTTCCGTCTAAAGCAGTGTATCCCTCACCATGTAATGTAGATATTTTGTGATTTATCTGTCTAACTCTTTCTTGTGTAATTTCTCCTGAGCTATATTCTTCTTCTGTTAACATTCCCAAGAAAGCAGCTCCTTGTATATAATTTTCTGATTTATCCATAAAGAAAAACGACAATCTTTCTATCTTACCAAAAGCTCCTTTTTTATTATCTAAATGAACAAAATCACTAAAGCTATATTCTACTATTCTATGCTTTTTTAATATCTCTTGAGAATAGTTCCAATCTTGAAAATATCTTTTTTCTCCAACAACTAATTGTTTACCACCACGTTTACGGTACTCTTGATATTTACCAGCTAATATATTACCTACCGCGACCAACGGATTAAAACCTAAATATCTTAATGTAGTTAATCTAACTAACCAATCTAATATCTTTTCTGCAGTATTAAGTTTTGGTCTTTTCTTTTCTAAGAAAGACTCTTTCCACCATCTTGTTAAATATTCGGCTGCATTTTTATTACCATTTTCTTTATTAAACTGTATAATTGAATCTACTAACACCGACATGTTTTTCATTCCTACAAATGGATTTTCTTTTAGATTTATAGCATTACCATAGTTATCTCTTTGTACGTCTCCATACTTAAATAAAGTACCTCTAATAAATTCTAATAGAGCTCCATTTAAATCCATAGACATGTGTTCAAATTCTGTAGCTTGTCTTCTTCTGTATTCTTCTATTAAAGCCTTGTCTGCTTCTGTAAGTTTGTCAGGAGATATTCCTTCTGCCATTTTTGATATAGCGTCACCGTCATTTAATAAGGCGTCTATTTCTGCGTCAGTTAAAACTATTTTACTACCGTCTTCATTTATACCCTGTTGTTTTAATTTCGTAGCTCTACGTTTCAGTTTTTCTAATATAGCAGCGTTTGCTATTCTTTCTTTTGCTGTACCAGCACTTTTTAAGTATGTTCTTATGCTACTTAAAGACATTAGAACTTCTGTTCCGTTTATATCATGATATAATTTAACATTTTCTACATTCATGTTTTTACCCATTCTCATATCATATAATCCAAATAATCCTTCTTTGCTAAACATTTCTAAATCACCCATCTGTATATTTTTTACAGCGTCTATTCTTTCTTGCCTTATAATGTTTCCAAACTTATCGTTCATTTCTCTATACAAATTCCAATAATCGTACTCTTCTTTAGTAATCTCACTTTTTCTATTTTTCATTTCTTCTGCAGAAATTAAAGTTATTCTACCTCCTTTTTCTCTATTGGTTATGTTACCATATAAAGTTTCATATCTTTCTGTCATATTCATTTGACCCTTTATCTTCTCTATAAGACCAATACCTTTAAGTTTAGATTCTATAAGTTTATCATGAGCTGCGTTTATTTCATTCGTATACATTCTGTATCTAGATAAATAATTGTAGTAATTTTTTTCTATTTCATTTATCATATATTGTATCTCAGGTCTTCTAGATGTCATATTGTTAGACCCCATCCATTTTCTTAACCATGATATATCTTCATTTTTAGAAGGCTTAACAAAATCATAGTTTTGTAAATCTGCTTTTTCTTGTAAATACTTTGTCTGTTTTTCAAATGCTCTTTGTGCTATTTCTTTTCTAATAATATGTTTAGCTCTATTAGTAGCAGAACTATCTAATCTATCTAACTTAGTCATAGCGTCATATAGATATTCATCATCATGTTTTTGTAAAGATTCTAAATTTAATTTATCCGCTGTTAAATCTTCTGCTATTTCGTAATCTATTACATATTGAGAATACCTATCTTTTAACCTTTTATAAATTAAACTATCTTTTTTGATAGAACCCATTGTAATACCCTTGTCTTCTACCCATTCTTTAAAAGATAATAAATCATTACTATCCATATATTCTTTACCTTCACTTGTATATCTATTAAAAGCTTTTTTAGCTCTTTTAACTTCATCCGCAGCAGAAACATCCTGTATTTTATATATGTATATAGGTTTTTCTCCTTTTATAAAAGCTTTGTGATATTTATTTCCATTTTCTTTTATATCATCATAATTATCATATCCTTCACTACGAGCCCAAGAATCAAGATTTTTTATGTCATCTATACTATTTCTTTTTATAGGAGGGCTAATACGTACCAGAGTATTTCCAGGTTTTATTAATTTAGTTATATCATTACCTGTATCATTATATGTATTATAGCCATGACTAATAGTTTTTTTATTACCTGCTATTATAGCTTCTTCTTCTACAATATCTAGTGTCATTTTACCCACAACACCCTCTTCTTCTTTTATTTGTTTACTTCTTTCTTCTAACTGTCTATCTATATTTATATCTCTTTGTTTTTCTTCCTGTATTCTTTCTTCTATTGATTCAATAAAACCTATAACATCAACATTAGGACTTATTCTTTCTTGCATAGAATTTATAGTATTATCCATATATTGATTTATTTTACCTATAAACTTATCAGAAAATAAAGGAGATAAAGAATCTTCTTTGAATCCAAATTCAAAAAACTTATATTCAATATTAAACATTAAAATTTGTTCTCTTTCTTTCAAATCATTAAATCCATTTCTCATTTGTTGTATTTCTGATTCTGTAATAAATTCATTTAATAGTTGTTTATTTAAAACTACTTGTTCACGACCCTTACTATTTTTTACAATTTTCATAGATTTAAAAAACGTATTGTCTGGATTGGACTTCATAACCTTTTTTAATTCTTGTATTAATCTACTTTTAGTTAAATTAGGATATATAATATCTGTCATATTTTCTAACATTTTATCAGATATTATTTTGTTGATTATTTTATTTTTTTGGTCCTTACTTTTGTATAGTAATCCTTTTTTATTATTATAAACTTCTTCCATTATGGACTGCATATAAGGAGTGTATCTTATATCTGTTACAGAAGCTCTATTTAACATCGTTTCAAATAAACCTAAAGCGTGTGTCATAATAGGATTTTCAAAAAGTCCTCCCATATTTCTTTTTTCGTCTCCTCTTATGTCATTAATCTTTTTTACTACACTCATCAATTCTAAAGGATTCTTTTCTATAGATTGATGTACTGTAAACGCTTTACCTACAGGTTGAGCTACATCTTTATTAAATTGTTCTAAGTTATATATAAGACTTAATGTTTTGATTTGTTCTTTTGATAAAATAGCTTTTTCCCTCATTCCTTCTGCTTCAAATTCATCATATATAAATTCAACTGTCTCAGGAGATTGCTTGCTTAACCAATTAATAAAGTCTGAACTCTTTTTACCAGGTTTCTTTTTTGTTCCTAGTAATTGTTGTATAGTGGAATCAGAAGAAACAAATCTTTTACCATCTGTTGTTTTCTGCCATTGGAAATACTTTTGTACAATATCAGATGTGTATATATCTTTACATTCTTGTAAAGAATATCCTAATCTTCTAAGCATTACAAATCCTGCTACTGATTGTTCGTTTAGTCCTAGTCTTTCTGCATACTGCCATTTAGCGTTGTCTAATACTATATTAAGTAACTGAGCTAATCCAAACCAATTTCCTACTCCGTTTTCAGCGTTTCTATCGTCATAAAATTTATCCACTTTTCTTCCGTTAATATCTACTTCAAAACCTAGTTCTACGCCACTAACAGAAAATATATTCAAACTTCTTTGTAAAGCAGCTACAATACCTACAAGAGCTTTTGTAGGAACATTTTCTTTAAATGTTTTAGAGTCTCCATGAGGAGTTAGTTGAGAGTCTGTTTTAGGTCTTTCTTTTCCAATTACCTTTTCTACATCTTTTTGAAAGTCTATATTTGCTGTAATTTCTTTTCTTACATCTTCTCTACTAACTAAGTCTACATATAAATCAAAAAATTCATTACTATCATTTCTCCAATCATCAGATGATTTTATTTCATTTTTGTTGTATTTGAAGTTCATATGTACTGAGTCTCCATCTAAGTCAGCTCCCCAATATGCGGATACTTCGGCTGGTATGGTTATTTTAGACGTAGGACTTCCTTTTAATTGTCCATGAAATCCTTTTACTATAAATACACTTGTACTTACTTTACCATGCGAAGGTATTCTAGTTCCTAAAAATAAGTCACCTTCTTTAACTCCTTGTTTTTGTAAATAACCAGGCACGTAAGCTTCTGAAACTACAACCTTTTTACCATCTATAGTTCTTTCTTCAAAAGCTTTTAATCCCATCCCCAATGAAGACGATTGATAAGCTATACTCCCTTTTGTGTACATTTTAGTTCCTTTCTTAGCTACCCTACCATTAGCTATAGAATTGTACACAGAGTTCATTGCAGGGTATCTACCGTCTAGATTGCCAAATATTGAAGCAACTAACTGACCAAATACCGCTGGGTCAACAGAACCTTCAAATTTTTCCATTTCTTTAAATACATCTTTAGTTTTGGCGTCAGGAGAAGTAATCATACCTTCATCTAAATTTCTTTCTTTGTTAGCTTTTTCCATTACATTTTTACGAAGCTCTAACATTCTATTTAGAATTTCAAAGTCTTTAGGACTATTCATATTGTTTGCTAAATTGTAAAACAATTGTGACGGAAAATATCTTTCTTCTTTTTGTTTGTCTAACTCTAATTGTATACCTAATCCCTTTCCACTTAAACCATTAAACTCCCTGTTTATATCATTTTCTTCACCTATCATAAACAGTTCATCCTGACTTTTTAATATATTGTCTAAATTCTCTTTATTTAAATTCCTAACATCATATATATATTTGCTGCCTTTTTTTCCGTTAATTCCATCAAACCAAAGTTTAGCTGAAGATTCAGAAGCAGCTATTACTAAGTGACCATGAGAAAACATATCAACATATTCTAAATTTGGTATAGTAGCAGCGGCTATACTTGTGTTTCTTTCTCTTAATATATTCGCTATGTTTTTATGTATTTCACTTGTAGCTTCCATATCAGGAGTTAACACTTGTACAGCAAATTTTAGATACGTAGTATTACCATCTTCTCCTCTATAATTATATACAAACTTATATACACCTCCTACATCTTTAACTCCACCATATTTTTCTGTAATTATTTTTGCTTGTTGTGGTAATATGTACCCCGCTGCATCATTCTCTATCCAAGCTTCCACTCCTTTAGGTATTTCGTTTTCTGTATATATATTACCTTCTTTATCTACATAATAATCTTTTGTAATAACAGGTTCAAATGATGTTGTGTGGTCGTATGTTGTATGAGAAGCAATAGTACCAGCTAATCTTTTTATATAATCTACTTCATCCTTCGCTTGTTTGTGGTCATACCCTAACAACTGTTGAGCCATAAATTTATTAGCTATATAACTTGTTAAAAAATTCTTACGCTGCTCTACTGTACTGTTATTCCAAGATGTATTGTTTTCTAACAAATCAGGATTTTTAAAAAGTTCTAATAGAAATTTATCATATATTTTATCTATTTCTTTAATTTTATAATTACCCTGTTTATCTTTTATAACAGTATAAGGAAAAACCTTGTCTCCTTTTATATATTTGTCTTTTAACGCTGGATTATTATATAATGTTCCTAAAACTTTATTTCTACTAACTACATCTGTTATAGCTATAGATTTAACATAATATCTTCTACTTTTATCAGAAAATGTTCCAATTACTTGGTCGTATAATACCGACTCTCCTGCTTTTGATTTTTGCACAGCATTAAGATAATTATACATATCTATAGTCATCATTTCCGCTGGGTCTATTTGTGTCATAGTTTTAGCTCCGTTGTCCCATCTTTCTACACTATCTTGACCTGGATAATATCTATACATACCAGAATGAACAGTTATGTCAAATGGATTATCCATTATATCTCCAGTTTGACCACCTATTAATATATCCGCCTCATATTTCTCTTGTATCATTAATGAAAAAATATTATTTTTTGGGTTGAATATACTTTTCTTTCTTTTGTCTATATTTAATATTTTTTCTACCGAATCATAAGCTTGGTTATGTAGAGCGTTATTATTATTAAATATACTAATACCGTCACCTGTTACGTTGTCTACAATAGACAAATAATTCATAGGTCTAGACAACACTAATACTTCACTTAAAACTTGTTTAAAAGATTGCAAATTGTTTTCAAAATAATCATAAGCTTTTGCCCTTTCGTTTACTTTAGTTGTCCATTTTTCTGTATTTTTATTAAACAACATAAACTTACTATTTTTAAGACTTATTCCTTGTAACCCTGATTGTCTTTCAAAAAATACATCAGTTAAATACATAGGCTTTCCATTCCATATTATAGTTTCGTTTAATATAGCGTCTATATCTATTCTTTCAAATCCGTCTGTATTTTTAAATAATGTTTCTATTATAGCTACTACACCATCATTTTTAGAAATTGAACTAAAATTATTTTCACTTACTTTATTATATATATTTTCTATCTCTGCTCTTTTTTGTTGTTTTTCCGCTTCTGTAGAATTAGTCCAACTGTCTATCATTCTAGTTATAACACTTTGTTCTGTTGTTCTGCTTAATAAAACCCTATCTTGCCACAAATATTCTCCAGTATCTTTGATAAGTAATCTATCTCCCTGTAATCTTTCAATTACCATACTTTGAAATATATTAGATATTTGTAATAATTTAGCGTCTGTATAGTTTTGATTTTCAAATACTTTATTATCTAATATAGATAACATTTGCTGTATTTCAACAGAGTTACTTTCTCTAACCATTCGTATAAAATCTTCTGGATTTCTTTTAACGGATTTAGCTAAACTATATAATTGATACATTAATTTTTTTCTTTCAAAAGGAGATTCAGATTTTACATTATATATTTCCGCTACAGCTTTGAAAAAATTAGTTAAAGTTTTAGGCATATTCATGTTCTTTAACTCTTCGTTATGTAAATCCGCTTGATTTAAATCTGTCTCATCGTTAAGCTCCTCCTCTTCAAATTGTATCATTAATTGTTTACCTTCCTCGGTTTCTAATCCTATTCCTTTTTCTTTTACTATAGCTTCCAATAATAATTTATCACTATTAGCTAAATTCTTTTTATATTTAGGATTAGTCGTATATAATACCGCTCGTATATATTGTTTTAATTGTTCTATCTTTTTATCTTCTAGAGATTCTGAATTTATTAATCCAGATTTATTTATTCTTTTTATTACATTATCCACTATTTGTTCGTCTTCCAAACCTTTGCCTAATTCATAATTTAAAAACGTATGAACTAACGCATATTCTGTAGCTTTTCTAAACGCTGCTTTTTTAGCTCTTTTTATTTCTCCATAACCTGAGTTTTTGATAACACCTTTTTTACCGAAGTTTAAGAGTACGTGTTTCATTGCAGCTTCTAATGTAAGGGTAGGTAATACATCGTCTACTTTATTTAAAAATTCCCTAGCTTCTTCATCCGTAGCAAGGTTTTTAGTTTCTTTATAAAATTTAACTAAATCTTCTTCTAATTGTTTTTGTACTTTACTGTCTTTTATAATTGCGTTTAACGAACCATAACTATTAGCTTCTAATGACCTTACGAAAGATTCTTCCAGTAAGTGTTTCTGTTTCAAATTGCTTAATTTTTTAGCTATAGCTCCACCCCTTCTTTTAGTAGTAAGTTGTGTAATAAGAGACACATATAACTCTGATGTTTTTGTATCGTCTACACCTTCATTTTTTACAATATTTGTTATAATATCTTTTATATCACTTTGTATGTTATTGTTGTTATTTATAATACCTTTCTGTAATTCTACGAAAGTTCCTACTGTCATTACAGTTCCGTCTATATCAATTAATGTTAATTCTGGATATTGTATAGAAGTTAAATCAAATATATCTGACTTTACTAAAAGTTTGTTAATTCTTTTGATTAATGGTGATTCCTCTTGCATTCTATACCAAACGTGACCACCTTCATGTATTATATCTGTGCCTACTGTACCACCTTCTTTTATAAGTAATGTACTACCTATAGCTAATGAAACAGCTTCATTTCCAAAAGCATCTAAAAGTTGCCCACTAATTACATACGCTTGGTCTGCTGGTATTAGATTTTTTTCTAATAGTTTTTGCAGCATAACATATTCTCCTAACCCAGCGTTTGTATATACTTCATGGTTTCTTCTAGGTACAGCTCCATCATATTTTTTGAATGTATTATCTTCACTAGGCTTAGTTATCTTATCTTTTATTTTAGATTTAATTTTTTTAAAACCTGATACAATCTTTTCTTTTGTTTCTTTGACTTTTTCTTTTACTGTTGTAGTTTTCTTAGCTCTTGTTATTTGCTCGTCTTTAACATCATAATCCCTATATTCAATAGTACCTATTACTTGTCCATCTACTTCAGCTACCATTTTATATTGGTATAAATCATTATTGAATTGAAAAAATAATTGTCCGTCTATTTTAATTACATCTTTTCCACCTTCTTTTGGTAAAATTAATTTTATTTTGACTGGTATATTATCTTGATTTATATATCTAGCTAAGAAATTATTTATAGTTTCGTTACCTACTTTACCCTCTCTATTGTAGAATTTTATTTTACTACCTTTACTATCTGTAATAGTATAACTACTACCTCCTTTTGTAGGTACAATAGATTTAGCTCCTACTATAATTTCACCACCTTTTTTAGCTATAGTTTCGGCTAATTTTTTTACTTTTTCTAATATTGGAATTTTTTTACGAACCTTTTCAGACTTAGGTTCTTCAGGTAATTTTAATTGTTTTTGTTCAGTTTCTGCTTTTTTTTTACCTGTATCTTGCTTTGATGACCAGTCTGCCCAAGACTCTGTTATAGTTCCGTCTTGTTTTCCTTTAAGATATTCTTCTGCTTTTTTATAAACGTCAGGTGTAACTCCAGCCATACCTTTCATTTTCTTTTTCAGTTCATTAAAAGCTCTTTTTATTTGTTGTGGAGTTTTTGATTTCTTTAGTATTCTTTCAGTTCTATCTACAGCGTCAGATACATTTTTTTCAACAACTTTTGTTCTTTTTCCTGTTAAATCTTGTACCGCTTCTACTCCTTTTTTACCTACACTTTTTACCGTTTTAACTCCCTTTTTAGCCACTCCTTTTATGGCGTCAATAGCTTTACCTAAAAATCCTTTAGAGTCTTGTTCTTTTTGATATTGTTTATATTCCTGTACAGTCATGCCAGCTTCTTTAGCTTGTTTAGCTGTCATTCTTTCTTGACCTTTTTGTGTGTATTGTTCGTACTCTTCTGATGTAAGTCTTTCTTTATATCTTTTGTCTACCTTTCCTTCTTTTGTTAAAATTTCTTCTTTTTGTAAATAAAAATTTTCTATTTCGTTTTTAAGTTTTTTTTCTTCAACTTGTAATTCATTTAGAGCAGATTTCTCTTCATTATTTATTTTGTTAATAACAGATTGTTGTTTTTCTTTAGAAACATTTTGTTTTACCTTTTTTCTTTTTTCTTCATAGATTGACTTTACTTGTTCTTGTTGTGAATTATTTCTTGTTAATCTATTTTCTCTGTAAAAAACCTGTTTTGCTCCAGATTCAGTAAGAGTTGTGTTAACAGAATGTTTATCATAATTTTCTACCATTCTGTCTATAGTCTTAAAAATATTGTCTCTACCTTCTTCTGTTAACTTTCCTTCTTCTACTTGTTTTTCTATAACTCCTTTCATAACAGTTCCATCACCATTATGATTCCACACGTGGTCCGCAACTAATTCATCAGATAGATTTTGATAATCTCTCATTACTTCTGGATTGTATGTTCCGTCTTCGTTTAGTAATCTTAACTGTTCTGTTTTTTGTAATTTTTCATCTAACATTTTAGACCTCTCTGCTTGAGCATCTACAGCTCCTCTAGTACCACCCATTGCCGCTCCTAAACCTACAGATGTCCAGAATATATCTCTAGCTTCTTTTGTAAATGTACCGTCAGCATTTGTTATCCAGTCTGTATAAGATTCGTAATCTTTACCTTGTTCTTCTTGTAAGTTTGCGTATTTTATCCATTCTTGATATGTTTCTTGTAATCCTTCTGTATATCCCTCTACACCCGCATAAGCTCCCGCTGTAGGTAATACAGTCCCAGCTCTTCCTAATAATGGTTTTATGATACCAGCTATACTTTTGCTAAATCCTGCTGGTTCTGGACTAAGTCTAGCTATTTTACTCATTTTAAAGTTTTTACCAAGGCCTCCAAATAATATACCATATTGCACAACATCTAACGCAGCCCATTTGGCATTATCCCAAACAACTCCACTAGCAGCATTTGCAGCTTGTTCTTTACTTAATCCCATTTTTATACCCTGACTATATGTTTCTCCTCCTAAGTAAGCTCCTTCAAATAAATTGGCTGTTATACCCCCTCCAATTGCTCCTGTCCATCTTTCAGCTCCTTTTGTTAGTACCATTCCTTTTTTACCAGCATCTATTGCGATATGTTTAGCTAGTCCACTTCCTCCTACTCTGTTAGTACCATATAATAATTTTGCAACTTTAGAACCCTGTTGTGTTGTAGCAACCATTCTTCCTGCTTGACCTATTCTTCCTGTCTTAGCTAATCCTATAAGTGCTCTACCCCCAAATCTAGTAGCAGCAAAAGCTCCACCTCCATACGGTATCATAAATGAAGCCGCGTATGGTAATAACCTAGCAACTTTATGTGACCAAAATTCTGCCTTAAACATATCTGTAAATGTAAGGTCTTGTAAATCTTCTGATACAATTAATAAATTTTCATTTTGAAACTCTTGGCCTTTTTTCTTTAACCATTCTCCCACTGATGTATTAGGGTCTGGGTCATTAGGACTTACTAAAGCAGATAGATAATCTATTGTATCTCCTGTTCCATACACTAAATCTCCCCATCCCGCTCTTAAGGCTCTACCTGTGTCTGATACAAAATCACCCATAACTGCATCAGGGTCGGTCATATATAAACTTCCTGTTTCTACGTCACCTCTCATGGGGTCTACTAAACCTTGTGTAAGGTTTTCTCTCATTTGACCTTGAGCAACGCTTCTATAATAGTTGTCTATATTTTGTTGTTGTTGCACTTCTTGTTCACTAGGACCTAGTAAACTTTGAAATATTTCTGATGTACTCTGTGCGTTGTCATATCCCTGTATAGCTTCTGATGGTAATTGTACATTTGGGTCTAAATCACCACTAGGTAAATATGTTTCTTCGTATTTTTCAGCCATGTTATCTGTTTAATGTAAAATATTTGCTCCAATCCCTACTTGTTTTTCTAAATTTCTTGAATGTTTCTTTGTCTGTATTTTTACTATAGTAATCTAAAAAGGCTTGTGGTCCTTTCATTAATGCTTCTTTTAATCTTGCGTTATTTGGATTATTTAAGCTTGAACTTAAATTACTAGTTACCTGCTGCATTAATATATTTTGTTTTTCTCTATCTCCTCCTGATTCTTTTTCTGTTTCTGTTAATAACCAACTCATTACTAATGGAGATGATAAATTCGCATTCTCCGCACTCACGCCCCCTACTACTAAACTAGTGTCTATACTTTGTTTATATGAATTTGCTACCTCTGGTAATACCTGTGTATTTCCTTCTGTATAAATATCTGCTAAATTTTGATGTAATGCTGTTTTTTGTTTTAAATAAAAAGCTTCATTTTTTTGTTTAGTCTCATATGATAATGATTCGTTGTATACTTTGGATAATGATTCACTATCTGTAGTTTTATCCATTTGTTGTCTAAACGCTACATTGTTTAAGTCTACAACATCATAATACATATCATCTGAAGAAGTATAGTCTGTGTCTATAAATTCGTTTACCATTACTACTTCTACAGGCATATTCCCATACTCACTCATTATTTTTTTAATATCTGATTCATCACTATCTTTTGTTACTAAAAATGATGTAGGTTGTCCTGTTTGTTTGTCTAATCCTCTAACTCTAAATCCTAAATATGAACCATTATAATTTAGGTCCATTTCTTCACCTTCGCCAAAAGGATTCCATCCTAAAGCTCCGCCAATAAAACCACCTCCAAAACCTACACCAGAACCAATAGCTGTTCCTACACCTGGAACTACTGAGCCAACAGCTGCTCCTCCTACTGTAGTTGCGGCTCCCGCTTCTATTCCTCTTTCCCACCATGTTCCAGATACATCGTCATCTGTAACCATAGTTCCAGTTTCTGTATATAAACCTCTAACTTTCATACCATACAACTTTTTGTTTTCTGCGTTGTATTGTTCCCCATAATGAGCTTTTAATACTGACGTTTGTAATGCTGGGTCTGTTAAAATTTGTCCTGAAGCTAATAATTGATGACCCGCTATAACATTTGTACCTCCAAGTTTACTATGAGGTCTAGAATTTGCGTCATACCCTCCTAACATTTGCCATATATCACTATAAGCTGTTCCTGATTGTGGGTCTCTACCTTCTAATAAAGCTGCAAACCCACTTCTTCCTTGTCCTCCTGTACCTGAACCTATTTTATTTTCCATATTAAAGACATCTTTAATAGTTAGAGGTCTGTCTATTGTTCCTGTATAGTTTGCGAATAAAGCAGGTAATTCATCAAGATTACTTTGAAATTGATTTACATAATTTGTTTCTATTTTCTTTTCACCATATACTGGTTCTCCAGTCCAATTTAAAGCGTCTTTTATCCAAGTATGAACCGCATCTGGATTTTGTTGTAATGTACCTACGTCTATACCAGTATCTCTTGACATGTCTGATAAGACCGCGTGCATGTTATGAGCGTAAAATGTCTCTACGTCTATCTCTTGCCCCATATCAGTATCTTCTATCATACTACTTATATCATAATCTCCTCTTATTCCAGAAAACTGAAAATCATCTGTTTCTCCAGATATAAATTGATTATATCTATCATAGTCACCAGGCATTATTAAACTACTTGTTTGTTCATTTTGTTGAGCAGCTATAAACTTTTCTAAGTTAGCTTTATTTTGAGAAACTCTTTGTAATATTGGATTTCCCTGTGTAGGGTCAGAATTAGGATTATTAATATTCATTTTATATTTATTCATATAATAATCTAAATTCCCATACAATCTAGCTTGTGTAATATCTCCATTATATTTAGTTATGATATCCTTTACATCACCCCATCCTGAATGTTCAGAATGCCATTTCTTCATATCGTCTATATCTTTTTGTCTACCAAAAGAACTATTTAATATTTGATTTGCTGAAGATGTAGCTTGTTCTAATTGTAATTGATATCTATTTTGTTGCTCTATTCTTTGACTTTGTTGTTGTTGCAACATCTGTATCAACTGTAATTCTTTCATTTGAGCAGCGTCTCTTTGACTCCTTCTATCTTGAGCAGACTGATACCCCGAGCTTAATGTTGACCAAAAACCATAATCTATTGCCATTTTTATTCTTCTGTTGTATTTGTATTATTGTTCCCTGTATTATCAAGAGGGTTTTGTAGATTAAATCCACTTAGATACCCTCCTACTTCTGTTCCTTTCTTTATTAAATCTAACAAAGCTGTATTACTTGAGCCCATACTACCCATAGCGTTAGCAAAAGTTAATCCAGCAAATTCTGACGCTGCTTTCTTATTAGCTAATTGCATTTGTAGATTTTCTGTTCTTTTAGCTTCTTTTTGTACTGAGTCAAAGTTTTCTTTATATAACAATAAATCAGAATATTGTTTTTGATTTTCTCTTTGTAAAGCCGCGTCTTGATTTGCAAACTCTAATAAAGCTAATGACCTTTTAGCGTCTAAAATACCTGAATTAGCTAAAAACTTAGCTCTATCCCCTGCAGTTCCTCTTACGCTATTATCTAACCCTTGTTGGTAAGCTTTGTCTATACCTGTTCTAATTTTTAATTCTTCTTCTGGGTGATAACCTTGTTTTGCTAATTCTTTTGTTTCTCTTAAATGCTCATAAAACATAGGGCTTAACCTAGCTTGTTCTTCTGGTGTAACGTCTTTCATTGCAGCCGCTAACGCTTTTTTACCCATAACAGCGTTTACTAAAGCTTCTGGACCTCCAAACGCAGACATTATACCTTGAGCTGCGTCTACTGTACTTTTTAATATATCCTGTCCTGTTGGTCCCTGACTTCTATCCTCTGTTTCTGTTTCGTCTAAGTTTGGGTCTACTTCAAACGCTTCTGGGTCTATATTGTATATAGCGTCTATATCAGTGGCTAACATGTCAGCGTCATAAGTTCCTGTAGCAGGGTCATAAGCTAGATAATTTGGGTCTTTCATTTTATCTAACAATTCAATTTGCTCTTCTGTCAACCCATCTACGTTTTCTAACGCTAATATTTTATTTAATCTTTGTTGTTGTTCGTAATCTAATGTTCTTAAACCATTTTGTAACATATGCCTATCTTGCGGCAATACATTTGCATTGTACCATCCAGAGGTCCTAAATTGACTATACTCTACATCTAATTGTTTTTTTCCGTAATTTGGATTATAATCTGGGTCATCTGGTCTATCATTACCAGTCATATCTGGCTCCATTTTTTTATCTAACCATTCTTTACTGACATAATAGGTTTGTCCATCCCTCATGTCGTAAAGTTCATACAAGCCTAATCGTTGAGCTCTAGTTGTGTTTTCTTTTGTTAGAAATCCTGAAGTTTCGTCACCCTTAGCTAAATCTACTACTTTTGCTGTAGCTTCATTTTCTTTTATAATTCTTTTTCTACTATGATTATATGTATTAAAATCTTGTATATCTTGCCTGTCACCATCCTTTTTTAATCGGAATATTTTATCTGCTACTGTAGGGTCAGTACTTATGTCTACATATTCGTCTGTTCTTTTATTATAAGTAGTTGCTTGTTCCCCTTCAGTAGGTTGTTCTATCGTTGTTTTTTCTGATAGACCTGACAGTTCATTATAAGTATTTAAAATTTGTGTTTTTTCTTCTTCTGAACCAGTAAACGTGCCATCTTGTATTTTTTGATAATCTTCTTCTACAGTTCCCAACGCTTGTTGCTTTGCGTCATTATACCACATATTTAATTGTGTAATATCATTATTTTGAATAGCTCTATTTAATGTATTTAAATCAATTGCTCCGTCAGGGTCATAATTTTTCTTTAACTCTAAATATTCTAAAGCTTCTTGTAATGTATTTCTTTCTGTTTCTAATGCCGTTATATCATCTTCATTTTCCGCTACAGATATTCTTTCGTCTATTTTAGATAATTTAGTTTTTAAATCGTTTCTTAATTCTGTTTCTGAATTTTTATCACTCCACTCTACCTTTTTTTCTTCTTCTGTTTCTTGTACTAATCTTTCGCTTTTTTCATCGTCAGTTTCTCTTATTCCTGTTTCTTGTTCATTTTTATTTCTTTGTTCTTCTAAATCTCTTAACTCAGCTTCTTGTATATCATATTGTTCATTAGTTAATCTTCCTCTTCCTGCCGCTTCATTAGCGTCTCTTTCTGACTCTTCCTGTACATTTGTTTGATATAATTCCTCTGGATTCCAATTACCGTAATCTCCTTCTATTTCTTCAATTCTAATTAAGTCCTCTGGCGAAGCGGTTCCATCGTTTTTCTTTTCTTGTAATGTATTGTATTCTGCTATATCGGCTTCTCTTTGTTTCCTTTCTTTATTTGTTTCTAAAACTCCTGTTTCTAATTTATTTAACTCTCTTTCTTCATCTAATATTTCTTCATGAACATTAAATCTTTCTTCAAAATCTTCTTCAAAATCTTCTGATAAAACCACGTCTTCTATAGACATTCCTTTATATTTTTCTGCTAATTCAGGATTTTGATTTATCATTCTTTGAGTGGCAGGACCATATTCATTTATTTCGTTTAGAGCGTATTCTACATCATACTCTATCCATTCTTTATCATCTTCTGTTAATTCAGACTCATCTGTATAACCATAATTTTCTATAGATTCTTTTGTGTATTTATCTCTTAACCTATCCTCTAACGATTTTTCATCTTCTACACTTTCAACTTCTAAACCTTCTTCTACAACAGGAGTATCTTCTTCTTCTACTACAGTTGTTTCGTCTTCTGTCGTTACTTCATCCTCTTCTGTATCTTCCTCTGCAACTTCTATTTCTCCTTCATTTTCCTCTACTACTTCTTCTTCTATTATAACTTGACTTTCTGTATCTTCTTCTGTATCTACTTCTGCAGGTTTTTCCATAGTCATAGCGTCTTCTACGCTAATTCTTTCACCATCTTTTTCTGCTTTTATAAAAGAGTCTTCTACCCCTAATTCTGTTATTTCTTCTAATAATTTATCTGCGCTAGATTTATTGTATAACGGACCATCTTCTGGTACAGTCACTATGTGTGCGTTAAGTTCACCTTTTATAAATTCAGTTTGTACTAAATATCCCTCTGCTTTTAATTTTTCTATTTTTTCTTTTAATTCTCCTGTAGGTTCTCCTACGGAAACTCCTATTTGTACTTTATATACAGGAAAAGTTTCTTGTGGCTCCCAATTTAATCCATCTTCACTTTTATTATATATTGTTCCATCTACCATTATTGATTCGTCTTCTATTCCTGCTGGAACGTCTTGCAGTGAAGGAAAAGATTTTATTTCTGGTTCTTCTATTATTTCTGTTTCTATTGGTTCTAAAGGGGTTTCTCCTAAATAAGGGTCCCCTTCTTCAATAATATCTTGGCTATATACTGATATTTCTCTTTCTAAAGCTTCACTATCATTTAATAATTCATTTTTTAAATTATTATCTGGTTGGTCATTTAATACCTTTATAGCTGTTTCTATATCTTCTTCTGAATACCCTTGGTCTTCCAGGTTTTTTCTATAGACTTCATCCATATTTATATCATCTCTTCCTCCATCTGATAATATTTGATTACCTTCTACGCCATCTGTAATATCATAATCTCCATCGGTATTATCATAAACATCAGCAGCTTGTCGAGTTAATCTGTCATTACTTGATTGCGGGTTTGTTATATTGTGCAGTTTGTCTATAGCATCCGCGTCTCCTGCTTTTATTTTCTCTATATCTTCTTCACCTATATATCTCGGTGAATTAGGGTCAAACATACCTCTATGCTCACAAAAAGCTACTAAAATTGCAGCAGAGTATCTTTCGTCTGCAGCTAATTCTGGATTAGCTACTAAATCAATGTCTATACCATTTCTGTTTAATATTCTAGTTACATTTTCATAATTTGACCTTCCTGTTAATTGTACTCCTCCTCTACCCCTATATGTCCATCCATCATCATCTTCGGTGTTACCTATTCTACCACTATAAACTACATTAAATAATTCTTGTTGCCTAGAGTCTATAACACTTTGACTTAACTGTCCTCCATTAACATCTTGACTATTAGCTGTATGAACCGAACCTGCCCATTCCCATAATTCTTTTGGTATTGTTTTACCATTTGCTGTTGTTACAGATTCTCCAACTATTTCTCCGTTTTCATCGTACCACCCCATTCTAGTTGCGTATCTACCTAAACTTGAATCAGGACTCCCTCCAAATTTTTCAAACATTCTATCGCGACTATAATAAGCTGATTCTGTAGCTGTACCACTTCTACTTTCTATACCATTAAGTATATATAATAGTTTTATTTGCTCGTCATTAAGACCAGCTCTTTTAGCTTCAGCGTCTATTGTTTTTCTAAAACTTTTTGGGTTTGCCATTATGAATACATGTTATTAGATTTCCACTTATTTATATTTCTCTGAGCTATGTTAGCTATTTGTCTATCTGACATAGTAGGTTTAAATTGGTCAGTAGCGTGGTCATATATTCCAGCTCCATTATCAACCCTAAAACTAAGTGGTCCTCCTCCAGCATATATTGTTCCATCATTTGTTACAGGCATTGGATTGTCTTTATGTGTTTCTGGTCCTGGTGTAATTTTACCTCCCCTCATAGCTTCTCTAATAGGAGCGGCTGCTTTTGAATAATTTTTTTCTTTTAAACCTTCTTCTACAATATTTTGATTATTTACTATTAATTCATTTCCTGTAAATTCAGCAATTACATCTCCTATTCTTTTACCTCCTGTATTGTACCTATACTTCATTCCACTTGCAGCTAAGTTACCACCATATATATTTTCAGGTTTATCCATATATTGTTCAGAGGTAAAATAGTCTCTTTTTCTTCTTTCTTCCATTAAGTTTTGAGTATAAAATTCTGTACCTTCTGTTTGTATCTGTTTCTCTTTTCTTTTTAATTTTTTTGACCTTCTTTTTCTAAACAAATATCCTAGTCCAGCTGCGGCTATTGGTAACCAAGGAGCTGCAAATCCTAAAGCTGTAGACGCTGTTGAAGCTGCCATATAGTCTCCTACTCCCATTCCTAAAGCTTCTTTATTTCCATATGTATAAGGATTATTATCATTTGCTATACTATAAGCTAAACTTGATATTAAAGCTGAGCTACCTGTGTTTAATCCAAATTGACCCGTAACATTTCCCGCTGCGTCTGCTGTTAATTTTTTACCAAACAACTTACTAGTAGTTACTCCATCTACTGTTGTTGTAGGTATTTTTGAGCCTATATTTTTTAATAACGGAGACACCTTAGATTCTATTTGTCCCGCTTGCGTCGCTGAAACAACTCCTTGTGTTATTTTATCTGCTTTCGTTGGTTTTTGATACACGCTTTGGGGTATATATCCTTCTGCTTCTTCAGATTGTAACGAAGTTTGCATCCCCTGCTGGTATAAATCTTTAGCGCTTGAAAATGTATATGCCGCTGATGTATAAGGATTTATTGGTTTATACTGGGGGTCTGTTACTCTTTTTGCGTCCTGAAATTGTCTTAATATGTCTAAGTAGTTTGCCATTATTGATAAGATTTTCTGTATTTTGCAAGTATTGCAAAGATATTAAATTTTTCGGTACTATTTGTACTGTATTTTATATTTATGTAAGTTCCTCTTTGTCTAGGTCCAGTTACACGTAGTGGGAATCTTAAAATTCCTTCTTTATATTTAGCTGCTGTATTATTATTTATGTCTATAGTTTCTAAAGTTGTAGTGTCTGTTTCATAACTTACAAAAGTATTACTTAAATTATTTTTATCTGGAGACATAACTATTTTAGCGTTATCAAAAACTTTTGATATACTAGGTATTTCTGATATAGTTTTTGTTATAGAACTTTCTTCTATAGCGGCAGGAGTAATGTTTTCATCAAAAAATACAGTCTTATAATTATTTATTTGTTCATCCCATTTCCATAAAGATAAATAATTAGAATTATAAGAATTTCTTTCACCTATAAATCTTTCGCTTTCTGTACATACAACATAACCTCCTATATTCATCCATTTTTTAGGAGTTACTGAATAATAAGATGTAAAAGCTCCTATAGATTCACTATATACCAGTGTTCTAGAATTTGTATCTGATTCCCACGTTCTGTTTTCTCCAGTACCTATTTCTGTTTCTTCTCTTTGATTATCTGTATTTAACACAGAACTATGCATTGTAATAATAAGTTCATTATTTTTGTAATCAAATACGCTAGTAATTCCATTAAATTTTAAAGGATTATCACATATAAATCTTCTTTCTATTTTTTGTTTTGTGTCTAAGCTACCATCTCCTTTAATAATGCTTCTTAAAGCATCCCTTTGTCCTAAATCGTCTGATATTGCTTTTAACGACTCTCCAGTGTATTGCATTAGTTTACCATAAGTATTATCTATATAATATATTGCGCTTTCAGAAGATACAACACTATCCATATTTCTTGTTCCGTATTTTGTTGTAATATACAAATGGTTTTCTACAGTTTCTCCAGTACCTACGTTTAATGTTGTTCCTAATTCATCTTGTATCATAGAAATTGGATTTACTAATAATTTAGACATAGATTTTTCTTGTAATACATACAAATCGTTTCTCCAATTAACTAATCTAGTTATTTCTCCATATTGACTTTCCATGTCATGAAATGAATTTTGTAAAAATATTTTAAAAGAATCTTGTTTTTCTCCAGATATTTTTGTTTCTGAATACGCTATTTCATATGGTAATTCTAAATTTTGACAAGTTACACTTTCGTCCACTGAAATAGCAGAACGTAAATTATTTTCTTGATTATATACAAAGTTATAATTCCAGTCATTCCAATTACCTTCTCCTGGAGAATCTGGGTCTTGAACATCTCCTATATTTGTGTCTCCAGCGTTTAAATGATACCCCATTCTCATGTCTGTATTTGTATCAGATTCTACTGGAAAAACTTGGAATCTAGCCATAGACCTATTTTCGTATGCGCACGCTGTTTTTTGATGTGAGTAAAAGTTTACAAAAGTATCTCCTCCAAAAACTGTTGATAAATGAGACTCTTCTGAATTACCACCAGCGTCTTTCTTTATAGGATGAAAATTTCCAGCAGGTATATATCTTGTTGATTGCAAAGAGTTTTTTGTACTACCTCCATATGGAATGTTATTTCTTACTATACTACATAAAAATTTATGTGGAATATATGATGGTCCTCCATAAGGTCCTCCGTTATCCGTATAAGGAGTTGAGGACGGATTTAAGTTGCATCTATTTTGTATTTTATCGTTCGCTACTACACTATGATGTAATAAATGTTTTTTGTCTGCTCCAACTGGAGCCCAGCTTCTGTGTTCTAAAATTGTCGCTAAATCTCTAGGATTTAAAAGACCTCTTTTTTCTCCCACATCTCCATCTCCATCTATTTGTATTAATATACTCCTTAATCCACATTGAACTGTAGATATTGTATCATATGTTCTGTCGTGTTCGTTTCCACCTCTTGCGTCTGCACACTCTTCCATAACACCAAAGGAAAAGGAAGTACCTCCACTATAAACGGTATTACCACCGTCAGTTATTTTATATCTTCCTCCATTATAAAATCCTAATGTATTATTTGAAAATCCCGCCATTTTATTTGTTGCAGCGGATTCTGAAGCGGCTAAATCTCTAGAAAAAGCTATTTCTCCTTTATCTATCATTAAAACACCATCTTTAAAAAATGAACTTCCCACTACCTCCCCCGCTCCTAATTCTTTAGCGTTTAATATTTCATGTAAATATATGTCGTGATGTTGAGCAGGTATATATCTAGTGTCTATATTAGACACAGAACCAGCACCTCCACTATACCCCTCTAGATTTATTCCATCACTAGGTCTGTAATTTGTAGCGTATCCCGCTCCTCCATCTACTGACATTCCTATACCATAATATGTGTCATACATATAGTATTTAGCAATTAACATTCCATTATTATTTTCAGCTTCTAATCTCTTACAATATCTTAAAGCTTCTTTTGCAGTTTTATTTTCTTGTACAGCGTCCCATCCAAATGAACCATGTGTCGCTTGCACCACATGAGCAAGAGGGCCTCCAGGTGAAGCATTAGGCAGGCTAGCAGACATATTAACCCCTCCGTCAAAAGCGTTACCCGTGTGATTATTACCTCCAAAAGCAGTATTTGAACCTGATACTCCAGTTGAAGCGGTATATTCAGGTATCCATTCATATATCAATCTCATCATAGCGTCTACTCTAATTTTATCTCCGCTTCTAAAAGAATATGACGATGTTCCAAAAGCACTATCTGGACAGTCTAATGTAAATACACTACCCTGTACGGCTTGAGCTGTAGCTCCCATACACCAATGAGTACCATCGTAACCTTTGTGTAAATCGTGTCCGTTTGCCATACTCCATGTTTCTCTTGTATTTGGCAAAACTTCATAACTACCGAAATACGCGCTATGCCTTCTTTTTGGAGTATAATTACCTGGCGTAAAATCTTGGTCATAATCGTATGGAGTATCCCACCACTTAAACATTCTAGGACCGTTGACACCAGCGTGAAATTTAGCTCCCGCTTCTTCAAACTCTTCAAAAGCGTATATATTATCGTCACGAGTTGCGTTACCTGATAATAAAGACCTAGCGTTATTACTATTACTGTCATAAAACGCTAAATTAGAATTTTCAGCTAATCCTATATAACCATTTAAATATGAGTCATATGGATTATGTAATACTGCAAGTCCACTTGAAGAATCGTTCATAAATATGTCTGACTGCTCACTATCATCATCGTGTAATCCATCTGGATTATAATATCCATACTTTGGAATCTGATTACCATATGCTACAGTTTGATTTAACAATCCTTGCTGTATAATACTTTTATCAGACTCTTGTCTTTCGGCTCTTACCACTCTAAATCCAGACATTTTTTCTCTAACGTCACTAGGTATTCTAAATTCAAAATTAACATACAAATCTAATGTGTAATGAGTGTTGTCTCTACTATTTTGACGATATCTATTTGGTAGTTGTTTTACTGTACAATTATTATGGTCAATACCATTTGTCAATTCAATAACTTTAGGACTGTACCAACCAGCAGATAGACTTGCACCAATATTCCAATTACCATTTGGATGCACGTATTGTGATAATAAATCTAATCCAGCTCCTGTATTTGTAGTTGTAGTTGGGTTTATAACATGTGTTTGAGTTACATTCGTTCCATCCTTAGCTCTATGTGAAAACCCCGCCCCACTTAATACATATCTCTGTGTTTTTCTGTCTGTAAAAGCTCCTATAGTTTGATTAAACCAAGCTACATCTACAGACGGTGTAGAAGCTCCAAAAATTACAGAAGTTTTGTGGTCACCTGTTAGCTCATGTTGACCTAATAATTTTTTACTATACAATGAACCAGTTCCATATGTAGGTAATCCTGGGTCATAATCACTGTCGCCTACCTTTAAAGTTCTTACAGGGTCATTCATTTCAGGCATCTCTATATCTCCTATCCATAATACATTTCCAGGCCTACCATTTTTATCATAGACCTGAACACCAAATCTATACATTTCTCCTCTACGATACCCCTTAAAGTTTCCTGTAGCTGGGTCTTTACTTCCTCCTAATGACATTGTAGCTGTAAATTCAGTATCTGTGTTGTCTGTTACATTACCTCCAGCTCCGTCATCTGATATGTTATCAGTAAATTGCCCCTGTATAGCTCCTGCTGATATATAAGGAGAAACGTCTGTATTGTGTTGTACATCTACCTGCTTTTCTTTTAATCCAAATGTAACTCTACATCCTCCTAGTCCATTATCTGAATAATCGTAACTTTCTCCTCCTAGTGTCAATCCATCAGATAAGTATCTGTATTCATGTGATTGTTTTTTTACTATATCTACTCTACCTTGGTCTGGTATATCACTCCCTGAAACAGTAGTAACATCATCCCCTTTATATGTTCTCCATTTAGGCATTCCATTAGACCATGTCTCTCCTAATGAAGCGGCAACTGTTGTAGTGTCTCCACTACTATCTATTTCGTATTCTTTTATTTGACTGTCATCTGATGTAATTACACCTGTATTAGAGCTTCCTCCGCTATCCGCATCTGCAATATTATACCTCCTAACTTTTACATTCCATTCTTTTTCTGATATTGTATTGTCTCTTGTCTTAAGGTTTGCAGCAAATAATATGTTATCTTTTATTGCTATATCCTTACAAACCTCCCACGTGTTAATATCTATTAATATAGTTTCTACTCCGTCTGGCAGGTCTCCGTTCCAATTAGTATGATAAAAAGTAACTTCTTGAGAATTATTTGCGTATTGTTGTGAAGCGGCTAAACTTACTCTTATTGGACCATCATTTTCCGTATGTAATATTGCGTATAATTCTATTATATCAAAATCATTATCTAAATCTTTTACTGTTATTTCAAACCCCTGTGAACTTACGTCTGTAAAGGGGTCTCCTGAAGCACTTCCGTAATAATTTTGTGAACTACCAAAAGTTTGTTTTGTAGTATGATACAAATTACTAAAAGGACTCATTACTGATTCTCCTCCATTTGAAGAAACATACTTATAACAATATTGTAATTGACCCACTGGTAAACTACCAGATATTGTTTTAGTAACCACAGCTTGTGAGGGAGAATGTAAAGGTGTTAAGTCTAATACGTCAGGAGATAATCTATTTTTACCTGGTTGACCTAAATTTATAGACCTTAATGGATTTTTATTGTCCGTCCAAAATATTCTTGAAATACATTCATTTTCTACTATTCCTTCTACCCTTACTGGAACATCTAAATCCATATTTAAATCAGGATACCTATTTAAATAATCATACGATACATGTAAATCATATATTCTTTCTACATTTAAATCTTTATCAAACAAAACATCTAAAAATATAGTTTGTGTTCTTGTACTAAATACAAGGTCTGGTTTTACTATTATAAATATTACATTATTATTATATGAATAATGACCCACTATACTTGCGTCATGAGTTACAGGTGTAGCAGCTTGAGCTAATAAGCTACCGCTAAATGGATTAATACCGCTTCCTGTATTACCTGTCATTTGATTATTTGGACTAGGAAAAAAATCTCCTACTTCATTTTTATTAGCGTCTGTTGCCTTTGGGTCTATATATATTTCAGAAAATTTTTCAAAAGCAACTGTGTCTCCTCCAGTAGTAGATGTTCTTGTTCCTAATATTCCTGTATTATCACCAGCAGCTCCAGTTTCTTCTTGCTGTATTATTTCATCTAAATTAAATATTTTTTTATTTCCTAATATATTTTCTACTGTAAATGAATCTCCCCCATCGTTTATTAATCTTATATTTAAAGCGTCCCTATAGCTTCCTTTGATTTGATACCTAGGGTCTGGGTCTGTAAACATACCCCCAGTAAATCCTTGAACCTGTGAAATAGCTTTATTGGATTGTTGTTTTGGTTGATTTTTAGCCATTCTATAAGTCTATTAATCCTTTATTATTCTTTAAAGGAACCAGTGTATTCCAAATTCTTCCTATTTGTTTTAATTCTTCTGCTGTAGGCATATTATCATCCCCTCTAGCTTTACCGCATAAAAAATACCATCTTTTTTCTAATTCCTTTATAACATACATAGATAATTTTCCATTTATAAATTCTATATTTTTATGTTGCCACATTATATATTGAGCTACTGCTGTAGCGTGACTTTCTCTTATCATAGGATATCCATTAGCGTCTGTAGGATACGAAGAATACACTATTGTTAATTCTGTTATCTCGTCATGTTGTAAATTTAACCTATTACCTCTTACGTAATATCTTAAAGCTTTTTGTTCTGAATCGTTTGCACTTTTTCCTACCCTACCTTTATGCACAGCTGTAGGTTTAAACAATTCTTTATGTTGGTAAGAAGAGTCTCCTGTACCTACTCTAACTCCTAGTAATTTTACTATATTATCTGGTAACCTTAATTGTTGATTAGAAAATATACCTTTACCTCCTGTTAAGTAAGACCCACTACACTTTGCATTTACTTTATTTGAAGATATAGTGTATTTATTACCATGTAATCCTACCTCATTTGCAGTAATAGTTAAAGTTGTTCCATCTTCTGTATAAGTGTATCCTTCTAATTTATCAGCAAAAAATAATCCTGGAGAGTTATTTGCACTACTACTACCTCCATTTAATTCTAATATTAATTCGTCTAATGTTAAAGCTAATGATGATTTAATATTTATAGAATTTGCAGAGCTATCTTGATTCAACGATGTGGAATTACTATCATCTCTAAAATACAATGTAACTCCATTTAAAGTAATACTATCTCCATATGTAGGATTTGCTGTAAATGTTATAGTTCCACTTGCAGCAGCTCCTGTTGATGAATATGTAGATTCAACCTCTTCAAAAGTATCTCTACTACCTATTAACAGTTCTGCTTCAAAAGCCCATTCCACCCAACTGTTTATATGAGAACTATAATCTTTTAATCCAAGATTACGAGATACTGTGTTATATATTCTTTCTATATGTGTATACATAATTTTATACTGACGCTATAAATACTTCTACTTGATGACCCGCGACTCCTTTTACTTTTAACGACGTAGCGTTATCTAATGTTGTTCCTCCATTACCACCTTCTACTGTAGTTCCTGTATATATAATACTTGTAGCTGGAGCTAATGACGTATATGCAGCGTCAGAATCCTCATCATCTAACCCTACTTGTAAAACGTCTGTCCCGTCTAAATTAGTCACCCTAATATATCTTACATCTGTTCTTTTAAATGTACCCACAGATTCTGCAGAACCAAATGTGGCAACTTTTGTTAAATTGGTATTAGCTAATTTTAAAATACGTTTTGATACGTTAGCTATACTAAGAAATGTATGTGTCATTGTTTGCGCAAAATCTCTTTCGTCTGCTGTTACATCGTGTCCAACTGCTAAAGCTTCTGTTATTGTTACCGTAAGGGTGCCTGCGTTAATATCAGTATCCGCCATATTATTTATTTTATGTTATTAATTACTCTTTTATATATACCTAATGGCATAATTTTACAATTTTTATATTTCTTAGGTCTTACCCATACTAGTTTATGATAAAAATCATCAAGTATTGGAACCTTATATTTTACTAACTCTCCTGTTTCTTTACTAGCTTTTTGGTCTACTCTAACGTGGAAAGCTCTTCTATGCTCTCTTTTGTCTAAATATACATATCCCATATTATTTGGTAAATGTATTTTTTCTTCTCTTATTACCAAATCTCTTATAAGTATCTCAAAATATCTTTTTACTATTTTATAAAATGTACTATAGTTTATTTTTTTCTGTAAATTATTTTTTACATTATTGTATATTTCTTTTACTTGTGTATACTTATGTTTATATTTACTACTCATTATTACTGTTGTTGTTGTTGACCTAATCTAATTTTTGTTGTATCTACATTGTCTTCTACTAAATCTATAGGAGTTTTTAATAATAACGTCATTTCAACTTCCGCTACCCTACTTATTAATAACGGTAAATCTTCTTCAGTTATTGGGTAATGACTTATACCATCATTAAATTCTTCATATTTAGTTTTACCACTAACATAATCAGCAAATCTCCGAGCTTTTGTTGGGTCTGTTATTATCCCCCATACATCTATCCAGTATTGGTAATATCTTTTTGCTGTTCCAGAAGGTATTTCATCATTTTCTATACACTGATGCCTTAATCCACAAATTTCTAGAGCCATTTCTTCATTACCGTTTGAGACGTCACTTGATACTTTCATATTGTTGTAAGCTATAGCGTAGGGTTTATTTGTCTTGGTAAACTTATTTGCCCAATCAAAAGAAGCATTATCTTTAGATTTTAACGATAATTTATTCCATCCCATCCATCTTCCCACGGAACTGCTGTCAGCGTTACTGACTCTTTTTCTTAATCTAATATCAGTTAAACCGTCATTCAGACCTATATTTAATGTATGTGGTAGAGTTACGGTAACTGAGTATCTATTAAACTCTGTACCTTCGTGGTAATCTGTTCCATTATAATCATTATTAGACCATCCAAAACTTTCTGAGTGTTTTATAGAGCTAGTATAACTAGATGTATTACCTAATAAATCATTTTCGTCATCATATGGTAATATTTTTGAACATAAAGGTTGTATATACCTTCTGTCTATAGGATAATTATTTCTTATTTTATCTTCTATAATTTTTGCTCTATGGTAATGTATCCAATGTTTTATTTGTCTAGTACTTATACTGCTTTCTATAGTTTCATCACCTCCAGACAATAACTCTTTTATATTATACGCTATTTCGTTTAATGTTGCCATATTTTTATATTATTTACAAAATTACAAATTTTATACCAGAAAACAGAAATAGGCCCTCACAAATTAATGTTTAGACCTATTTCCTTTGCACAGGGAGCAAAATTTTGAAGTTATATAACTATTGTTGTGCCTCGTGCGCCTGTACAGTATAATTAGTACTTTCTATATTAGCTGTCATTTTTCTAACAACTACATTTAAAATATCATGTTGATACTGTTCTGGTATATCATCCCAATCCGATACGTTAAGATGTTTTAAATACCTTAACCCAAAAGTGTCGCCAGAAGTAAAATCAGGGGTAACTCCTCCTGCTGGACTAAAATGAAAATAAAGTCTTGTGTCACCAGCCACCGTTGTTGTAGTAGCACATATTGGATTAAACGCATTAACCTCTTTAAACGGATTATTACTAGTTCTTAAAGCAGCTAATTCGTCATCTGAAACTATCCTACATTCAACCCCATTCACATTAGCGTATGTTAAATGATGATAAGATGTATTAAATTCACAATAGTTTGCCGCTACAGTAACATTTGATGAAGTTTCACTTGCACTTTCTCTAGCTCCAGTCATTTCAGAATAGTCTTGATTAGCTCTCATTAACGCATATCTTTCGTTTAAAAATTCAGTTATTGATAAATTAATAAATATATCCTTTTCATTATTTGTATAAAAAGGTTGGTCAGCTTTATCTAACATTAAATCTAAATAATCATATGCGTCGGCTATCGTCATTATTTACTAGCTTTTAAATTATCAATTTCTTTTTCTATTTCTGATATTGCTGTACCTGCTCTCATTGGATGTTCTTCTACTTTTTCTAATACCACTTCTTCTTTTGGTTCTTCTGTTTTACCAGTTCTAACTTGATATTTTAATAAAGCATAAGTATCTCCATTATCTTTTAACCACACTATTGCTTGGTCATCAGTAAGTCCTATATTTAAAGTATTGTGTTTCCATACACCATTTACTTTAGTCAAAATATTCTTGTCTAAAGCTTTCTTTAAAAATACTCTATGTTCTTTATCTATGTCATTTAGATGTGATAAAAATGTATCTGGATTGTCATTAGCAAATTGAATAATTCTTGCTTTTAATAACATTTCTTCTAAATTAGCATCTATCCCCATAAGTAAAGCTAAGTCTCTCATATCTGACTCCGTTAATCCTGACGCTGTCGTTATTGCTTGAGCGCTCTTTAAAGAGTTTTCAGCCTTTTTTTGTTCTTTACTAGAAACATCTTCAATAGTAAATTTTCCTTTTATTAACGGATGGTCTTTTAAAAAGTCATATAATCTTTTGTCATACTCTCTGTTAATATCTAAAGATACAACAGCATTGAACATTTCGTAACCAGTTATTGCCCTTCCATTAATGTCTACCAGTTCTTTAATTCTTCCTTCCTTGTCTGTATAAGTTCCGAATTTACAGTAGTTGAATTTGTCTGGATTTTTTGATTTAATTAACACTATGTGTCTCATTTTTTTTTATTTTAATTAATACTCCCTTTAATATTTGGGTATAGTTTTACCCGTTTTTTCCTTTATTAGTTTGTCTCCTTCTATCCATGTTTTATTAGCAGATGTTGTTTTCCATTTTAATCCTGATTTACCGCCAATATTAAATCTATTCTTTTTACTTTTTTCATATTTCTTAGCTGCCCTGTCTGTGTGGCCTGGATTTAAGTTATTTAAAAAGTCCATAAAGTTTCCCATAGTTTTACAAAGTTAAGAATTTTGGGGGGAATAAATCCCCCCGAAACTCAAATTTATATTACATATTATCCTGCAAAAGTAATAGAATCTACAGCGTTTTGGTGTACATAGCAAAACCAGTACGTACCATCAGCTATCCATTCAATTCTTTCTCCTCCTATTGAGGCCGCTTCTACAGTTACAGTGTCAGCTAATAAATTACTAGGACCGTCAGCTCCAGCATCAGCCGAACCCATCGCTACTATTGTATCAGCAGTAGGAGAGCTAATAACTATATCACCAGAACCTGATGGAGTTGCCGCTACTATCATAGTTAAGTGGCCTCCTTCTGTTGGTGGTGGTAAAGTAATAGCTGAATCAGAACTTCCTGATTGAGTTAAGAAAATTACTTTTCCAAAGTCATCGTCTAATAATACTGTAGTTGCATCTGTACCCGCAATTCTCATTGTTGGTGGACAGTATTGTAATTTTGGAAGGTGTTTTACGTCGCTTCCAGCAGCATCTGTAGTTTTTACAAAACCTAAGATAGCTGTTCTTAATCTGTTAAAATCAAATTTTATTGCCATTTTTTTATTGTTTTTGTAGTATTGGGGGGCTTTTTATTTTTAACCCCCCTCTACCAAGTTATTTACTAAAGTATCCTAGCTAAGCAAAGTGTTCTAGGTATACCAATTAATTATTATACTACAGCAGGAGAAATGTCTGAGATAAGAGTACCAGATTTTCCAGTATTTACATCTACAGTCATTATTTGTCCAGCTCGTAGTGATGCAGCTTGTTTGATAATCTGATTTGCTAAAGCTTCAGAATATCCACTAGCGCATGTTATAGTCACTGTATCTAAAGCAGCGTTAGCACCAACTCCTAATACGTGAAATACAACAGTTGTAGCAGTAGTTAAAGTGTACTCTATTGTATTAGCTTTCACATAATAGAAAGTGTTTGCTACGTTTGCACTAGAAGCAACGTCTTGAAATTTAATATATCCTCTCATTTTTTTTGTTTTTTTAAGTTAAGTCTAGAGAGGGGGAGGTTAATCCCCCTGTGTAGACAATTAAGTTAATTATTACGAAACACTTAAGATACCACAAGACAATGGGTTTCTAACAACGATTCCAGTTTCTGAAAGCACGTGGCATTCAAACTTGTCATCAGCGTTAGCAGCTAACATTGCTTTTTGGTCATAAGGGTTTACCATTCCAGCTACATACTTTTTAATCATGCTTCTGTTTACTCCTTCAGCTCCTTTAGTAACTAACTCTACGTTAGAAACACCAGAAGTTTTTCCGAAGTCCATAAACACCATCTTAGCAGATTCTTTAAGTCTGTTGTCACCAAACGAATTAGTTCCACCAGCAGTAGAGTGTAAGTTAGGGTCATCAAATACAGGACAATGAGCAACAGTAATTTTGTTACCTAAAGCACTATATGAAGCAAAGTTTGCTCCTAAATGAACATCACCATTTACACCAGCCATAGAACCACCAGTCATTGCACCAGCAGGAGCAACAATAAGGTCTTTCATAGCTCTGTGGAATGCTAATCTACCTTCAGTACCAGTAAATACAACCCACTCATTACCTTCAGCAGCAGTTGCGTTTAATGATAATTTAGCGATAAACTCAGTAATAATATCTTCAGTTAAAGACCCCATTGAATATGAAGCTTGGTTAGAAGAATCAATTTGAGCTAATAAACCGTCTCCTGAAATTACAGAAGACCCCATAGTACCTGAAGTACCAAGTATAGATGAACTGTAAGCTCCTGGTCTTTGAACCGTAGTATCTGTTACAGACTTTCTACCATACCATCTTTGTAATTCTTGTTGGTACATAAACTCGTCCATCATTTGTTGTTCTCTTGTAAAGTACCAAAGTCTTGAACCATTATTTTCAATCCAAGTAACGTCAGTTAAATCTTTACCAGTAACTGTACACTTCTTTCTCATTGTAGTTAACCAGTTAGTATGAGTAGAAGGATAAACCCAATTCTCACCAACATCAGCTCCGTCAGAACCATTAGGGAACGCAGAACCAATAGAAGCAATAATAGCTTCATCAGATACATCTGATGTTTGTACAGCATTATTAGCTCCATCTACTGTTTCAAATTTTACAATTCTATCACCAGAAGCTCCTTGACCTGAATCATTAGCTCTTGGGTCCTCAATTACAATTGCAGTAGCTCCTGACTGAAATCTTACCATATCCCATTTGTTTAGGAAGTCTGGAGTTCTACTTGAAGCAGTTCCATCAATAAGAATTTCAAACGTATCATTTACAGCGTCAGCTGCTGTCCAAGCTCCAGATGAAGCAGTTGGTGAATTAGTCCAAGCAGTATCAGCAGATACACCTTTAACATAACCAGTAGAATATGATGGAGCATTGTATCTTCCCATCACTTTCCATTCAAAAGAGTTGTCACCTAAGACTTTCTCTTGTGCGAAACGACCTGTTCTTTCTAAAAGATAAGTCGCAGCATAACGAGGATACTGTTGAATTAGAGTCCTTGCAATCTCTGGGTATTGCATTAAGGCTGTATTCAAAGCATTCTCAGCAGTAGTACCACTTCCGTAGGTACCTGTATAAACTTTTGCCATTTTTTTTAAATTTATTAATTAAACATTTTATTTATTGCTCAATTAACTTTCAACTATCGCAGACTTTGTCTTACTTTTTGTCTACTCGCTCATGAACGCTGATGGGTCAAATCCTTTGCCCTTAGGTTGATAAGGGTTTCGGTTTTTCCCACTATTAAGGCTTGGCGATTGTATTTTGTCCATTAGACTCTTACTACCTTCGTTACGACCTTGAGAACGAAGAATGTCTTTGATTTGGTCTTTATATAGCAGAAACATAGCCACGTCTGCAACATTGGCATGACTTGCCCAAATTTCTTTTGCCATATCTTTAGTAGCAAATCTATAAACCTCTTCTTTCTGTTTTTTTGTAACCTTACCTCCCATGAATCTTTCCATATCTTTTAAGTGAGTTTGCAATCCTTTTCTTGCTTCACTTATTTTAGCTTCCTGCGCAGCTTTTGTTTCTGTCATATTTTTTGACAGTTGTAGTTTTTGTGCTTCAATTGCTTTTTTAATAGTTCTTTTTATCTCTCTACCTTTTATAGTAATTAAACCATTTCTAAGCATTTTATCTACTGTATCATCTATTTCAGATTGTGATAATCCGTCAGCTTTTAACTCTTCTATAACTAATTCTTTATTTGAATATGATAGATAATTTTCTAATGTATCTATTTCTGGACTATTAATTTCTTCTGGTGTTGAATCTTCTTTTTTACCAAAAGCTTTTAAGGTTTGTCTTATTTCTTCTTTTGACGCTCCTTCTATTCCTAATTCTTTAGCTACTTTATCCCAATCTAAATTTTCTTCTGACGTTGATTCAGATGTAGCTTCCCACTCATATTCTTCTTGTGGTTCTTCTTCTTTTAATTCTTCTTCTTTCTTTTCCCATTTCCATCCATCTTCATCAGTTACAGGTTCACCTTCATCATCTACTTCTGTTTCTAATTTTTCTTCTGTAGATGTTCCAGCTACTTCACCGTCACCAGCAAATGCTAATGGATTAAAATCGTTTAAATTGTTTTCTTCTTTAGCAGGAGACTCTGCTATTGTCTCTTCTACTAAACTTGATTTTTCTTCTGACATATTATTTATTTTTATTGTTCCCTATTTTGCAAATATACGAATTATTTTGTTATCTTGTCTTTTGCTCTAACTTTATCCTCTGTTGATGAAGATTCTTCTCTAGAAAAAGAATTTTTATCTTTTGGAGAAGGACCTTCTTTATTTAGCTCATAATCTGCTAATTTTTTTGCAAACTCAGCTTCTTCAGAGGCGTCATGTATATCTCTCTTATCTTCTGATTGTATTTTAGCAACTTGTAATCTAGATTCAGCTTGTATTTCTGCAACTTGTATTTTAGCTTCATTATCCATTTGCTTAAGTTGAGCTTCCTCTTCAAATTTAGCTTTTTCAGCTTCTTGTTGCATTTGCATTTGTTGCATAGCTTGTTGTTGTTGTTCAGCTGCTTGTTGCTTCATTTGTTCCATTCCTTGTTCAAGTACTTTTTCTGCTTCTGTCATTGTATCAGCTTTTAACACCTTAAGTATATTTAGTAAATCTATACTTCCTGATTGTAAAGCAGATTGAGCTAATCCTTGTACTACTTGTTTCATAGCGTCATCCTTACCACTATCTCCAACATATACACCAAAATCTTGTAAAGCAACATCAGGCATTACGTTTAAAAACTTATAAGCTCCGTCTCCTAATATCATAGCTGCTTTTTTACCTCCAGCCCAAGCTATTTTCATTATGTTACAAAGTCTTTCTAATACTCTTTGTTTTACTTCGTTATGTGAATAAAACCAAGATTCTGTAATTGTTGAAGATTGTACCACACTTCTCTGTACGTTACCTACATATTCATACTGGTCTACCGCTCCTTCTCTTTGTCTTGTCACTCCAGATATCTGACCAGCCATATCTTCTAACATAATCTTAAGATTAATTAGTTGTTGTACAGATTGCGATAATGTAAAATCAACTTGTTGGAACTGATTAAAACTACTCATCTGTCCTCCCTCGTCTTTTGAGTTAATTGGTATAATACCATCAGTTTTTAAATGATATAATACAGTTTGCATATCCATTCCTACATTTGTTGGTATTTGTGATGTATCATATACTACAGCCTTACCTCCAGAACGAGCCATAGCTAGTTCAATTTGATATATTACAATATTATACAGCATTTGTGTATTGTGCAATAAATCAACCATAGACGTAACCTTTCCCGTTGTATTACCATATATACATCCAACATAAGATAATGGAGTTTTTCCAGGATTATCTACAGACCTAACTTGATTATCTCTTCTTTTACATTTAACTAATATTTTTCCACCTATTTTAGTAGCTTCCCAAATATCGTCTACCCACTTTATTTCTATTTCTTCTCCTTTTCTTTTTCTGTATGTATCTTTTACCATTTTTCTAAATGGTCTATCTGGGTCATATTTATTTTCTGATACTTTAAATTTAATAGCTCTTAAAGACTTCCACTCTGCAGATACTATACGTATACGATTTTCTTTACCTCTTGAACTATCTATCCATGTAAACTGACTGTTATAATCATCTAAATCTTGCCCGTATAAATATCTCATTTCATCTAATTTCAATAAATCGTCTTTTGTAAGATATTCTTTATATTCGTCTGCAATTTCGTTTACTGACAACCATCTTTCTTCTCCAACCCACGAAGCGTCATCTAAATAGTCAGAATGTACACTTGCATCATATATTATAGACCTTGGGTCCACTCTACGAGCGTGCGGGTCTCCATCTATTATATCTATTTTATAAAACTCTTTTCCTGTCACTAATAAATCTCTAAAACCTTCTTTGAAAGAATCTTTTAAGTTGTGTCTATTCATTACATACTCTAATCCGTCTTGAGCGGTTTCTTCTACCATTTCCCTGTAGTTATACTTCATGTATCTATCAATATCATCTGGCACAGGCATTCCTTGCCCCTCATCAGTTATAGGAGCTCCATAAGTCTCTTCAAAGTCTGAATGAATATTCTCTAACAAAGATTTCATTTGTATGGATATTTTATGGTCTAATTTTCTTATAACAGCTTCTTTATTTATAGTAGAGACTTTCATGTCTACTGGTCTTTTTAAATCTTCACCTACTAACAAATCAATTTTTGGAGTAATAATAGGATAATTAACTAATCTTGCAGGATATGTTAATCCATATTGTTCTGTAATATATATATAATCATCTTGATTTATCTGTCCATTATATATTCCGTAATTAGCTATGTCCCTTGTTCTACTATCTTCATACGGGCTTTCTCCATAAGTCATATATCCAACGATTGATTTAAGTACCTGCTCGCACCATTCTTCGTTTTTTTCTTTTTCAGATACCATCATTGATGGAAAGTGAGTATAATTTGCCATTTTAATTTATTTTTATTGGTGTGCCGTTTATGCCACGTTTATAATATTTTAATCCTATATCTAATACATCTTGTTTTTCTTGTACTCTCATTCTATAATTATCTATGTTATGAATTAAACAAATACCAAAAGCCATAGCTCGGTCAGTATTTCTTAAACCATAATTAGCTAATTCATCTATTAAATCCATAAACCATATATCTTTTACATGCTCCCTAATATAATCATCAATAAGGTCTTCTAATAAAGCTTTTACTTGCTTATTCATGTGAACACCATATTGATTCCTAGTTTTAGAACCTGGATTATGAGCAGATTCTGGTTTTTCTTTCAAATATTTTAAAGCATTCATACGCTTGAAATAATCTAAAATACCTATCTTTGTATATTCTACCAACATCTTTGAGTTGTAGTATACAGCTAATTTTAAACATCCATCCCAAAAATCTTCCTTTTTCTTAGGTCTATCAGTATATTCCGCTACGACATAATCACTAGCTATATCTGTATTTGCAAATCTACGATAAATTATTGCACTTCCCAAAGATTCTGACGCTCCAGCTTCATCTTGGTCGTAAGAATCCACTCCTCCTATATCAATTCCGTTATATTCTGGCATTGGATGTGATAAAATTTTGTACGGTCCAGCAGGATGAGGCCTCCAAGAAACCTTTAAATCATGTTCTTCACCCAGTACCCAATCTAAGTATCCGCACTGTATTTGATTCTTATAATCTTTACTTGATAATATTCTACTTCTTTGAGCGTTTAATAAAGCAATATCAAATCTACTTTCTTTAGTATTTAAGAAAGCTTCCTCTATAGTTAAAGGATAATTTTGTATATGTAAGTTATACGCTTCATTATCTCCAGATTTTCTTATCGTTTCTCTTTCTGTTGTTAATTCTTCTTTCGCTCCTTGAACATCTTCCACTCCTGTTTCAATATCAAAAAATCCATAGTAAGCTTTTGACGCGGGTATAAACATAGGTATAAGATTGTAAGCGTCGTTACTGTAATACATATCCATAAAGTCTTTAGAAGCTTTTGATATGTCACCTCCAGTACCTCCAATTATAGGAACTCCAAATTGTACGTTACCATCCATAAAACAAGCTTTAGATGACATGTATGCGTTTTTTAAATGCTTAAACTCTCCCGCTTCTTCAAATATCATTAATGATAGACGTTCTCCTTTGAACACCTCTGGGTTATCCATAGTTC
>Ga0208919_1000236_pt1 | contig 40716 bp, 58 predicted proteins | sample 4_EtaG_FD_184076 | JGI IMG/M metagenome (GOLD analysis project Ga0208919, IMG submission 184076) | Marine viral communities from the Subarctic Pacific Ocean - 4_ETSP_OMZ_AT15127 metaG (SPAdes) (version 3) | ecosystem: Environmental > Aquatic > Marine > Oceanic | place: Pacific Ocean | collected... | reverse complement strand
CTGCCGCCCAGCATTTTGTAGAGCGGGTCAAAGACCACTAGCGAGTAGTTTGCGAGGCTGTCCTGTATCCTTGGGCGCAGGTCTTCGATGGCGGCAGCGTGGCCGCGCAGGTTCCATACGTCGAACTGGTGCCCACTAACGTCATGCTCGGATTGGAAAGTGTAATGATCGCGCAGCATCTTCATGCGCTTTTGCATGGCGAAAGGTTGAAGCTCAAAGTTGAGATACAGCACCCGGCCCTGCTCAGTCTCCCATCCCCACCAAGGGATGCCTTCACTGATACACATGGCCAAGTCCATGAAGGCCCAGGTCTTCCTCCCCTTGGAGCCACCGCCGATGATTAGCTTGGAGCCTTGATGCAGTACGCCTTTAATAAGTTGTGGAGGCTCGACCACGTTCAAGTCATCCATGAACTCATTGCCCTTTACGATGTCCGGCAGTGGCGGGGGCAGTTCCATGCCAGCAGCCAAGGTGGCATTGTCGGTGGCTAGGTTGCTGATGGGGCGGTAGTTAGGTGTGTTGGAATCCATCGGGTGCAAAGAATAGAAGTGATTGATAGACCTTGCCTCGCTTGGCGGATGGTAGGCGGCAGGGTTGGGACTCGGTGAACATCTTACCGTCACAACCCAGTTCCATGAGCGTCTGCTTGAGCAACGGCACAGACTTGGCTGGTGGCATAGCGAACCAGCCGTGCAGTGACTTGCCGCCTGTATCGACTACGGCGTAGAGCGGCAGGTATTTATTAAGCCACCGAAAGACTGCCCCGATCTCTTCCTTCTTTAGCGTATCGGATTCGACAACGAGGTAGGGGCGGGTAAGTACGTTGGACTTGCTGCGTGAGTAGGAGTCCGGCTTGAAAGTTGCAGGGCAGGTAAACTGTGCGGGGCAGTTTTCTTCCCTATCCCATTCCCGCTTGGTGCGGAAGTTGTCGGCGTGTTCAGGTGAGCCGCTATCTTTAATGTCGCCAATCCAGATTACGTCAGTCTCGTTGAAGAGTTGCAGCAGCCTGCGCCAGTCGTGGGTGCAGTCATCGAGCAGCCGGTATGGCGAGTCCTCCCACATATCTGCGGGATGCCAGCGTTGCTCCATGATGCGCCCCAGCATAGCCTGTGCGTTGCTGACATTGGCCTGCTGGACGCGCTTGGCAGTACGCTTGGCCCTGGGCAGCTTCTCCAATGTACCCTTGCCAGTGCCGAGGGCACGGCGCAGGGCTAGGTTGGCGTGGGCTACCTCATTGGCGCAGCTATCGTGGAAGCAATGAATAGTTGGCGCACCTTCCAAGAACACTTGGCAGTCCCTAAAGCTATCGGGGCCGGTATGATGTTGCACGCCGGGGCAGGCACAGTAGCCGATGGTGTCATTCTGCCAGTCGATAGTGCCCAGCAGCTTCTCGGCAGTGGCTTGAGGGGTCACGGTGTGTAGTCCTTGGTACGTTGCCAGATGGCAGTGGCGGACATGAACACCTGCAAGCCGTTGCCCTGCTCGGCAATGTTCCACAGGCACAGCTTCGGCTCGCAGGGTGTGATGCTGGACACCATGACGTTGCCGGTGCGGATGGTCTTGCCGGGGAAATGCTGCTTCATGGCGTGGGCATAAGCGGCAAGTTGATAGCAATGATCCGGCCATGCCTTGAGTTGCTTGGGTTCCTTGGCAGTGGTCTTGAAGTCTAGCACGAATATCTCATCGGGATGGTCGTGCAGTTCGCACACCAGATCGGCTGTACCAGCGAAGCCCAGTTCCTTATCGACTACTCGCAGTTCTGCGTAGTGTACCCGGCCAAGATGCTGCTCCTTCCAAGCACGGTACAGTGGCACATACGGTTCGATCTCCAAGTCCTCGCTAGGTTCCTCGTCGTTGTTGATAGCCTCGGCCATAGCGTGCCAGCGTGTGCCGAAGTCACTTGCCCTACCACCCAGTTCACGGCTGCGGTCATAGGCTTGCTGCTTGAACTGTTGGCCCTCGATGCCTTCCTCTACGATGTCATGCAGTAGCTCCTTGCCAGCGGCGGAGAGCATCCCTTTCTCTTCGAGCATGAGCATGGTGGCATTCATGCCTTGGCCCACCATCCAGCGAGTCAGGGCAGGCTTGGCAAGGATGTTAAGGATGTTGGTGACGGACGGGTAGAGTGAGAGTCCCTTTTCGCGCTTCAACTTCTTGGCCGTGCGCAGGGTGGTGGGTTTGCCTTCCCAAGTATGGGCGGCGTCACCGTTCGGGGTGTACCAGTGTGATGATTCTACTTCTTTTAATGGCATAACTAATTCTCCTTTGTTGTTGAAAGTCAGGCACGGCTTGGCTGTATGCGATTGACCAAGCGGGAGCAGTATTAACCAGCTAAATACGGAGCCGCCGCATTCCCTGCGTGCCTGTAAAGCCCGATAGATTAGGCGTAGAAGTCGAAGTCTTCGGGCAGGGGAGGCTTCGGCTTCTTGGGTTGACGCCCGCGCTTTAGAACGGGTCGCCTCCCGGCTGCTCGCTGTCGAAAGGGTCGCCGCTCCCCGGCGCGTCATTGAGTTTCACAATCTTCAACGCATCCAAGCCTGCGTTACGGCCAGTCTTACCATTGAAGTCCCAATCGTAGGCAGTGAGTTGGATGTGTGCCGTGGAGCCATTGCCCACCCGCTCATTCTCTGGGAAGGCAGTGCCCTTGGCGTGTCCATTGCGTCCGTCATAGACCCGTGGCGGGAAGTTGGACTTGGCAGTGATCCACATACCCTTGTCCTCGTTCTTCTTCTCCTTCTTGGAGTTTCTTACCGTCAGGCCCGCTGCTTCCAGCAGTCCTACCTGTTGCTTGTCGAGATTCACCAAGTCCACTTGGTATTTATCCGACATCTCTGACTTTTCTGTGAGGTTTGCCCACATTAGTTCTACATTTTTTAGCTGTACTAGCTGTTTCTCCATTGTTTTTTCCTTTGTCTCAGGGGTTTTTGTTTAGTTACTCAAATTCTCCACGGACGATGCGGAAGAACTCCACTGCCTCCATCGTCACATACCACTTACACTCATCCTCTCTGTGGAAGACAGTGGCAATGGTGTTGGGCTTACGATCCCGCTCGGCCTGCTCCAGTGCGGCCCTGAGCTTCGCGCCCATGAAAGTCTTGTACCGCTTACACTCCACATGCAGCCACGGTAAGGCTTCGCACACCACATCAGCACCTTCGCAGCCGCCGTATCGTGTCTGTGCGAAGCCAAACCGTTTGGCTGGGTAGCCCTCGCCAGTAAACAACTGGGCGAGTTCACGCTCTCCACGTTTTCCTTTGTCCCTTGACGCCTTACTCATGCGGTTAAAAGTTTCCACACCAGCCACGCCATGCCTGCGCAAAGTAGCAGGTCGATGGTGAGGCCGATGTTTTTGTGGTGGAGACTCACGGGGCCGTCACTATCACGGGCTGGTTCTCGGCTTGCCGAATCGGTTGCGACTCACTCGAATACTTCTTCACAGTAGCAGCAACGCGACTCTCTGTGCTTGCTGTTGATTTAACTGCGGGCTTGCGAATCTTCCAGAAACGCCACGCCTCGGTTTCCTTATTGCCAGCCAGCTTGCGAATCGTGATTGCTGCGCCATTGTATCGGCAGTGGTGTTGGATGCTGGCCCGTACTCTGGCCAGAATCTTCGGGCTGTCTTCCAAAACAAAAGAGTCTCCAATCCGCATCTTCTTCCACGCCACCAAGGCGAAGTCATTGATGGTTTTCTTCTTTTGCCCAGTCCCTTTGGGTGGGATTTCAATTCCACTCTCTATTTGTATATTCATGTTGTTGGTTCCTTTTCTTGTTACTGCTTACTCACCCTTGCAAAGTATCTTGATTGTCCAAATGATTACGCCGACCAGTACGATGACCACTCCCATATCCAGCCAGAACTGGTCGCTGGGTTTCATGCACAGTCAGGGCAGGGATAACGCAGCGAGCTATCCTGTTCCACAGCGATGACGCCTGCGCCTTGGCAGAACTCGCAGGGCTTAACATCGTACAGTTCGCTAACATCAAAGTCGTAACGATCTCTTTCGTCTTCGCTCATGGCCAGTCCACCTCTATGTAAGTTTCGCCGCTCACCGGATCGTAATGTTCTCGGCGGGTATCGCTCAGTTTGGTGGTTCGCATTCCAGTTTCCCGCATTTCCTCCTTCGCAGCTTGTTTGGCTTCGTCGGCCATCATGCGCTGGTATTCTTCGTAATTTTCGTATGGCATGTTAGACCCTGTTCGCTTTTACGTCTGAGTTGCGCAGCCCGCTTTGTGTGGCGAGTGCGTAGAGTAGCTGTGCGGTTGTCATGTCCTTGTGTCCCGGCACATTGCCAGTGACCACAAGGCGCACTTGACTGGTAGGAATCCGCTCGCAATCTCCGATGGCATCTTTGATGCGCTGGATGCGTTCCTTCAGATCGGTTCGCACCTCCGCCTTGCCTTTAATGGCTGCACAGGCGTGTACCACAGTGCCGTGGTCGCGCCCGAACTTCTCACCGATAGCGTGGAAGGTATGGCCGCGCCCGCGCAGGAACGCCATCGCACACTGGCGTGCTTCTGAGAGCGGTTGAGTGCGGCTGCGTCCCAGCAGGTCTTGGGGGGTTACGTTGTATTCGCCCCCCACCAGTTCAAGGAGGGCGTTGAGTTCTTCTGCTCTTATTCTAGCTCTAGCTTTCATGTTGTTTCCTTTCTAAAGAAAGCGGGGCACAGGCACCATTGGATGTGGTTAAGGAGGTCGGTGCCGTGGATTGCCCCGCTGAAATTCACTTGATGCCTCCTATTAAGATTCGCTTCTCGAAGTCCTCTACGTCTGCTGGCCGGAAGCGCGTCATGCGGGCACCCAGCTTCACGCTGCGCAGCTTGCCCGCTTTCACCCAACGCTTCACCGTGTCACGGGATACGTTGAACTTCTGCATGATGTCTTCGTAGGTGTAGTACATTAGGATGTCTTCCTCTCTAGGTGTGAGACACCCTCCAGCACTTTTAACCGAAGGTAGCTTGAAACTGATCGCCCATCACGCTTGGCAGCAGCCTGAATCTTTTTGGCTTGGGACTTGGAAACGTAGAATCCTATAAACTTCTTATCTTGCATAACTCCTTTGCCTCGCGGCAGGGATTGTTATGCCATAGGTGTGAGACACCTATCAATTAAAAAAACACAAAGAAACTTAAAAAGTTATTAACCTACTTATTGTCATCCTCATCTTCCCTATCTATCCCCAGCTTGTAGATGATATAATCCGAGTAGGTTTCTATGCCCAGCTTCTTCATGTCCTTCTTAATGGCTTCACGTTCTTCTTCAGTGATCCAAAAGCCTAATCTTACTTTGTCCGGGTCGCGTTGGTTGGGCATAGCGTTGGAGTGCTTTATAGACTGGATTGCGTAGTGCGTGGCAATGGTAAGCTGTTCACATCTGCAAACGCTCAAGGACTCGCTGCTCATCCGGCCCAAGCTCAAGCCCCTCCTCCATCAGCTTCAGCAACGCGCTCAGTGCGGTTTCTCCAAAGTGTGTTTCATAGCTTGTGTCGATTTCAGGGTGGTTCAGCAGCAGATCGACAACCTTCCAGTGCCTCCCTCGAATCGCTTTCATAAGCGGCGTCCGGCCACCGCCATCGAAGCGAATGATCTTCCCGTTCCTGTGGGCTAGGCATGGCTTATTCACATCGGCCCCTCGGTCTATCAGCAGATTAACGACTGCCAAACTGCCTGCCTCCGCTGCGTGAGTCAGTGCGGTGCGGCCATGCACGTTATACGCATTAAGCTGCTCCTCGCTCATGTTCAAAATCCGCTTACGAACGCGCCCATGTTCATGCTCGGCCGAGACTTCTTGATCCTTCAGCGTCCGAATCTGCTCGGTCAGCCTGCCAATTGTGTGGGTTAGTTTCTGGTTGTGTGAGATTAACCCTGCATCTGTGCTACTCGGGCGCATCACCGCTACTGTCGCCAATGCGAACGCCGCGAACGCCGTGCAAAACGTAGCCGTGCGCCAGTGATTCCGTTTTGATTTTTGGCTAGGCGCAACGTGGCCCAGTAGTTGATCCACTGGGATTCCCTCCATTGACGCAGCAGACTCCAGCAGTGCAGCCTCTTTGTTGGTTACGGTTTCATTAGTTTTAATTCGTTTAGTCATAGTTTTCCCTTATTGCGCGTTGGAATATTATTATTAGTTTCAGTTAAGTTGGTATTTGAAAAGTCTTTTTATGGATAAATCTCCCAAAACTTCACAGCTTCCGTAGGGCTTACCCGTCCGTCATAGTGGCGGCGGAAGGTTTGGGAGTTCTCTTCATGCCCCATGATGTACTTGGTAAGCTCCGGCTTCTTGTGTGCTGCAACGTGCATGGTGGCAAAGGTATGGCGCAGGATGCTGCCGCCCCAGTCCCACTTGCCCAACTCCCCCAGCTTGGCCTCTTCGCGCACGGCTTCCATGCGCTTGCGCAGGTTCTTAATAGGGTAGCAGTCTCCCCCACGTTCCAGCCAAGCTGCCAGGTTGGGGCTAATGGGCACCATGCGCCTGCCAGTCTTGCCCACATCCTCGGCTACTTCCAGTTCCGGTTCAGGGCGATCCAGATAGATTTCCTCCCAAGCAACTCCGCGCTTATCCTTCTGGCCTGCGATCTCCCCGGCCCGCACCCCGGCGAATAGGCCCAGCGCAATGTTGGGCACCAGCGCAGGGTCATTATGCTTGGCAGTCATTAGCAGCGTGCGGCACTGCTCAGTGTTCAAATAGCTGATAGTCTTCTGCGCCCGCGCCCTGACCTTCACCCCGTCTGCTGGGTTGCTGCCAATCAATCCTTCGTCCTTGCACCAGTTGAAGAAGGTGGCCAGTCGAGTGCGGTATCCGCGCACCGTCTCCGCAGACAAGCCATCGGCAAAAAGAAACTCACGACAATCCGCCACGGTGATGCTGGAAATGGCACGCCCGCCGTGGCGTGTGGAGAATAGGGTGAGCAGGTTGCGCAGACTCTTCTGGCTGTTATGTCGCAGATCAGCCTTGGCGTCGAAGAACTCCAGCACCAACTCATCCACCTTGCGCTTGCTGACAACCGTTTTCTTGCTCGCTGCCTGCTGCACAGCGGCATAGATGTTCACCCCAGTAGCCTCGGCTTCCGCAAAGGCTTCCATGATTATGGCCTGCTTGCCTGCGGGTAGGCCAAGGAAGAGTTGTATTGTATCGCCCTCACTGTTCTTGATAGTCTCCGCGAACTGTTGCGCCTCATGGAGAGTTTTAAAAAATCGCCGGACTGGTTTGCCACGCATCCGGAAAGTTACGCGGAAGCGGGGTTTCCCGTTCTTAATGATCTCTTTTATAGTCATGGGAGGTGTAGTGCACTTTGGTGCATGGTGCACGTGGTGCACGTTTTGGGCCTCTTTGTGCACCTTAATGCACCAACGAGCGTGTTTATAGTAGAACACCAAAAGGGTGTCAACTGGAAGTTAAGCCCTGTTTTTACAGGGTAGTAATGGTTTAGGGCGAATGGCGCAGTGGCTAGCGCAGCGGTTTTACACAGGCCAGTCCCGCTATTTCCCCCCAGAAACTACGCACCTTTTAAGCTGGTGCATCTTGGTGCATTTAACTCTTGCGAGGCCAAGTAAGTAACATGCCCTCCCAAACCTCTTTTGGGGGAGCATGGTGCGCGTCACTCCTTCAGCTTCTTAACGGACTCAATGCACCCCAGTGGAATCGCACAGCCGTCGATGGTGGGGTCATCGCCTTCGCCTTCGTAGACACTGGTGGCCACAACAAGGTAGTTCTTCTCCACCCTCACCAGCCAGCCCACGGTCTTGCAGGGCCAAGGCTTTGCCTTGCACATTCCCACCCCGATCCAGCCGGTGATGTCGTGCCAGCGCACAACGCATAAGCTGTTGAGCCTTGGCAGTCTCATTTGAATGCGTTCCAGTTGTCGCGGTACTTCTCGTATTGACACACCCACTGCGGGTGTCTGCCTTTTCCGGGCGGATAAAAAGTTCCCTTACCCACTTTAATATCTGCGATGGGGAGAATGTAATACCCCGCTCGCGCGACCTCCTTGTAGTCCTCATTGTATGGTAGCCGCGCCACTAGGATGTCAATCTGAGAGCGATTATAGATACGTTTGACGTTTCGCCCATAGGTGAATGGAATCTTGTAGGAGCCGTGTTTGTTCTGGCTGGCACTCTTAACCTGAGTGCGATAAAGTTTGCCAGACTCCCCCGTAACAATGAGATCATATGATTCATTGTCGCCCACCGGCCACGCCACCCCGTTGCCCCTGCGTGCCAGTTCAGCCGCTACCGCTAACTCGGCAGCAACTCCGTGGCCTTTGCTGTTCATTTATTCTTCTCTATCGTTTCCTTAACCCTGCGTTCACCCGGCGTCAGCACTGGCTCCTTCCTGCGTTTCCACAGTGGACTCAACGGTGGAGCAGCATTAGGGAATACAGAGTTTACTTCCAGAGACATTCCCCCATCCCAATAGCGTTGATGCAGTTCGTCCATGATGTTCACGGGGAGCTTCATCTTCTTCGTCGAAATCTTGCCGGTACGCACATCATGTACTTCCACTGCCCGCTCAGTGGTGCCAGCCAGCCCCCCCACTGGTGTCACTGGGATAGCGATGCCTTTCTTTCGGGCAGCAGTAAGGATGCTGTCCGGCACCTTGAATGGTACGAACTTGCCCTTGCTTATAAGGTTATAATCTTTATCACTCAGACCGCTGCGCCCCGCCAACATGGTGCGCTTAATCAAATCCTCCTTCACCTTCAGCGTGCGAGCCGCACTAATGTCTGCGTACAGTTCCCGTTGCGCCTGCCAATGTGCGTACTGCGCCTTATGATAGGCGTCAGCTAAATCCTCATGTGTAGCCAGCTTGGATTCAAGGAACTGCTTGCGAAAGTGCCGTTGCATGGAAACCCCATCAGAGCCATACCTAAACATGCTATGCCGCAGGGGAGTATTGGCCGGATCATTAAAGTTAAACGTCCTTATCCGCATACCTGCCAAGTTGTTTAGGGTTTCGTTGTCCAGCTTGGACGGGTCTTCGCGCAGCGTCTCCCTGAACCGTGCCGCCGATGCAATGCTTCCCGGCCCTGTCTGGTTCAGCATGTATGATAACATGTCTGCGGCTCTGTCGCCCCACCTTGCTTTCTCACTATAAATTTCGTTGCCAAATTCATCACTGTTGCGAGTCAAATCAATCAGCGCACCCGGCAGTATTTTTGCATCCGTGAACGAAGCCCCAACTTCCCCGATCTCATCCTTCAGTGTATCTTCCGGCCACTTGCCAGTGTTCAGGGCAGCATTAGCTGAACGATGCAGTATCCCGTATGGGTTTACCTGCGAGGTTGGCATGTAGGAAACTGTGCCGTCCTTGTTCTTCTTAACCATAAGGCGTGAGTTTCGCTCCCACTTATGTGCAAAACGAGCCACCGCTCTTTCCTCCTCTGCCGAGACTCCGGTGGCTGCATTCCACGCACGGGTAGCCAGATAAGGGCCACCACCAATTACAGCAGTAGCACCGGCAAGCCTCATCATCCCTATCTTCTTGACCCCATTGTTTGCATGACCTAGTTCCTTTACCGCTTGCTCAAAGGTATTGAAGCTGGTGCGCACTGCCTCGGCATGAAAGGATATAAAGTTGCCCCAAGCAGGCTGCTGCCGCCATGCCTTGATCCCCTTGGGCACTCGACTGTAAGTTGGATAAGTGTTCAACACGACTTCCCGCACCATTGTCCGAAGCTCTGGCTTCGTCATAGCCCCGCTGGCCAACTCATTTGAGAATGCCTTGGTGTAGCGTGCCAGTTCTGCCTCAAAGGCAACGATGCGGAAAAAGTTATCAGTAGCTTGGTAGGCGCGTGAGGGTAGCTTGGTGACGGTTCCGATTGCTTCACCCGCACCGCTTCTTGTCCCCAGCGAAGCTAATGCAGAGGGATCATCAGCCAGCCATTTGGCCGAGAAGTTCTTAAACCAAGAGTTGCGCATGAAATCAATGGCTTCTGCCCCCATTGCGCTCTCATCAATCAAACCATCTGCATGGTAAACAGCCAGCATTTCTTTCAACTCTTCACTTGAGGAATTTAATGCCTTACTGAAAGAAACCCTAGCTGCTTCAGGAACGTGCTTCAGTCCAACTCGCCCGTTTGCCAGATTCATTACCACCCCACCGATTACGTTCCGTTCCTGTGTGACATGACTTAACACAGTTTTGTTCATGGCCACCAATCCGTTGACTGTGTTAAGTCCACGCATAAGTTGATTGGTGCTATACATTTCATCCATGTCATCCAGCACTTCCTTCATCCACTTGGAAGTATATTGCCCATTGAGGGCACCGTATTGCACCCCTTCCAACTTTACTGCGTTTTCAGCAGCGGGAAGGGGAACAGAATTTTTTGATGCCCACTCAGTAGCAAAAGCGTCTGCCTCTGCTTTGCTGCCAAAGGTCTTAATGTTTGCCTTTGCCCCAACTTCATCAGCGGGCACTATCACTTGATATTTCTTTACCGACTCATACCCGCCAGCAAAGTTTGCCTGCTCTCCTTCCTTGGGCTTGGGCCAAACTGTGTGACGGTGCAAGTTAACTTCTGAAATGATTAGGTCATCGGGGTTGAAGTAAACCTTTACCTTCTGCCCGTTAGGGCCGGTGTAGACATAGCCATTGTAATTTCCGCCCCGCCTTGTTGCCTTTTGCGCAGCCTCCATCAAAGGTTCAAACACCATTCTTTGTATGTCTTCCAAGCTGCCAAGGTTTTGCAGCCGGTTAAGTTCTTCGGCAGTAAGCCGACTGCCCCTGGCAACCTTGCCCCCCGTTTGCACTGGCAGCTTTCCAGCCCAGTCCTTCGCAACCATATCCGCAGGATTCTTTCTCGCAAAGGAAGCAAGGGTGTCCATGAACTGCCTCATAGTCATCTTGCGCCCGCCCGATTCAAGCAACTGCTTCAATGGTATTTGTGTTTCATTTGTCAACCGGGCAATCGCGTTCCTCATTGCCGCAGGCATTTTGTTTACCGGAATATCAAGGGGAAGAAGCACCTCCTTGGTTCCCGGCTTCAGCTTCATGCTGTAAACATTGGGCGAATAATCGTGCCCCTTGACAACGCTTGCTGCGTCCTCAACGGAGTCAGTAACGTGGAATCCCTTTCCATAAATAAAGTCTACTGCATCGTTTGCCCCATGTAGCTGGAAATAATCCCCGTGAAAAAATTGATCGCCCCCTTTGGTGCTTTTAAAAACGGCTTCTGATTCTGGCACAGGTCGCCGCACAGCGGATTCGTAAGGAATAACTTCAAGCGGCTGTGTGGGATCACGGAAGAACAGTTTGTTGCGCCCAACCACTTCCAACCTGCGGAACATCTCTGCTTGATTCTTCAAGTGCGCCATCTCGTTTAGGGTAATGGCAGTGTTCCGCACCGGGTCAGTGATCTCGCCCCACAACGCACGGATGGGAGCAGGAATGTCGCCGCGCTTCTTTAGGATGTCATCTTTAATGAGATTAGGCTTGCCCAAATCTATTTCGCTTTCTGTCAGGTAAGAGAAGCTGCCGCGCTTCTCTCCCAGTTTCAGCAAGTCCCACACTTCCTTTTCAATAGCAGTATCAATCGCCTTTTCCAGTTCATCATAGTTATCAAACTTCTGCTTGAAAACCATCTCGCCGGTTTCTTCATTCACCTCCACGAAACGCTTGGCAATGTCATCCCCGTGGTGCATCTCAATGTAGTCCGATGCCTGCTGGAACAGTGAGCGTTGCCCCTTGCTGCCTTCTTTAAGGAACGCATCGTGTTCCTTCTTAATTACCTCGACCCACCGCTTGTTATCTTCAAAGACTTGATAGCTGCGATGAACATATACCCCTTCATTGCCTTCAATCTTTAGGCGCAAATCATGGGGTATGTCGCCGCCCCGCAAGATTTGCTTGCTCATGTGATCTATGCGTGCCCGCGCCTTTATCACCCACTCTGCCACTTCAGGGTGTAAGTGTCCGTACCCTGAATTGTGGTGCAGCGCATAGTTAATTGCCCGCTCAATCTCTGGTGTTACTTGATCGTAATTTTTAGCAATCGAATCCTGCAAACCCTTGGCAACTGTCTCCATGCGTTGCAAGTCTGCGCCCACGGCAGACACCATTTCACGTTGCAGTTGCTTAACCTGAGTCTGCCGCCCCGTGGAACTCAGCCATTCCTTTATGATTCCGGGTTCTTTAAATACATCGTAATCAACCTTGATGTCTCCCTTGCCCACTTGCGATGGTCTTGGTTCTCCTTCGCGTAGCTTCAGGTCAGCCACCATCTTTTCGTGCATCCGCCTTGAAAGTTCCTCCATCTTGGCAGGATCACCCTGCGCTTCTTCCAGTAGGCGCAACTCATCAGACACCACCCCCATCTTGTTTCCGCGCAGCCATTTGTATCCAGCCACCCCCATACTAAACAGCCCGCTAATGGTGGCAGCTTCCGCAAAGTTTAATAAATCATCGTCTGGTTTCCCTGCCCAGTTGGCGACCATGCCGGGGGCTGCATGACTGTATGCCATGCCCAGAAGACCGTCTGCCACCGCCGTGGCACCAATAATTTTTTTGCCAGACCACCCTGCCTTGATTCCTTTTTCCACAGCAAGACTGCCAACTTTAATACCGCCACCCACTAGGCCCACTAACGCAGCACCAAGTTCCCATGAGTGGATATTGGATTCTGCCACGCGCAGCATGTCCTCCTGCTTTTCTGTGCGTGGGCCAATCAGTGTGTCAGAGAATGGAATAATGCCTCGCGCAGTTCCCTCAAGCCACTCAGTTTTGGGGTCAACCCCGCTTCGGCGGTAGGCTTCTTCTTTCAGCTTGTCCCAGTTCTGCGGTGCTAATGCCTTGAGTAAAGGCATCCTCACTGTATAAGACTGAAGATGGTGTGTGGACGGGGGGATACCCAGTTGTTCAGGGGTAAGCTCAAGACCACCCCCCATCTTTACTTTGTCTGCTGGGTGACGAAACCCTGCCGGTTGGTTGACTACTGCTTCACCTGTCTCCTTATCAACGTAGTGCCACACTTGCGCTTCCACCATTTGAGAGGGATGGAAGGCAAGAAACTTTATTTCATCGTGCCCCAACTCTTTGGGATTAAAAAGATCACCTGTGTAATTTGAAATTAACGCTTCAATGTCAGGGTGCTGCAAAGGAACATGAAGGTCAGACTCCCCGGAAAATTTGACAGTACCTTTGCTGTACTCTTTGGCATTATGCCGATAAGAAAACTGAGGGGCATCCTTGTGGAACAAGGAGCCGCGCATGATTTCATTGCGTTCATGCCGCAGGGCATTATTGATGAAGTCTTTTCCCAGTTCGCTCTGCCCTGCGATATGGAGCTTGTTGTTTACAAGGTTGCCATCCTTGTCGCGCATTTGTGACTTGCGATAAAGGTTTAACTTTGCCTGACGCTGAAGATGGTAGGCCCATTGCATCCGATTAAAGCGTGACCCCGCTCGCGGCGTAACTCCCCGTTCCCCAACCGCATCTATTTCTTGATTGAACTTTTGGATGTCGTATTCCCATCGCTGCACTGTGCCGAGTTCCGGCACAGGCTGGTCAGCGGGCAGTGCTTGCGGGTCAGAAACAATCTGCTCCCCCATAGCCCACTCCGGCGTATAGGTAGGAATGCCAAATGTTTCATCAATGCGAAGCCCGCGCTCACGCAGATGTTGTGGAATGTCATCATCTTCCCAGCCTTGCAAGCTGGGATACTGCGGGTCACTCAAGGAAGGATTAGGTTCCTTGACTATGGGTGTTTCGTCAGCCATGAGTTAGTTCCCCCCAAATCCCGGCGGTATCGGTGTGCTGTTGCCATCTCCTCCGCCGCCAGTGGGAGGAGTGCCGCCTCCGCCGCCAGTGGGCGGATTCCATTGCGGAGTGCCGTCCTTTTTGAAATACCTTAACTTGCCGCCTTTGGCTTCCCTTGTGGCAACGTAGTCAATTAGCTCTCTTTCACCAATCGGCTCACCAACCAGTTTCTTTAGGGCAACGATCTGTGCTTGGTAGCCATTGGCAGCAATGGCAGTTGCCTCCTCCATTTTAGCGTAATCCGTTTGGACTGCCCCACCCGGCAGTTCCACTCCGGGCACCATTTTCTGAAACAGCGCATTCCGCACTTGCATGGTGCGACGAATGGAATCACTAACCCCCTTCCTTTCGTTCACCGTAAGACCACCCGCCGTCATCTCACCGTCAACAATCTGATTGCCATCAGCATCCACCCGCACCATGTAGCCGGATGTTGCTGACTGCCACACAAACTTGGCACCCTTCATGCCTACGATTGGCGTGGCTGTGCCGACACGATCTTCCAGTGTTTGCTCCACTCCTTGTTGCTTGATGGCGTCATCGAGTCTTTGGATTTCTTTCTGCGTCTTGACTAGGGTTTGTGCCTTCTGCCTCAAGTCAGCCTGCTTTAATTGCAGGTCAACAAGACGTTCCTGCGGTGTCCGTGTGTTGTCACGCAGTTGGGCGATGCGCGCCTCCAACGCTTCCCGCTCGCGGGGGGCCATGTCTTTCGAGGTTTTAAGCCGGTGCCTTGCGTTTGCGAGGTCTAGCTTTGCTGCGTCAATCGCCAACTGATCCGCCTCACGCTTGCGCTTCAAGTCTTCGGGGTTCAGCGTGATCTCCTCCATCTCGCGGTTACGCAGGCGTTGAGATTCAACCTGTAATCCCAAAAGCTCATCTTTCAGTTTCCTTTCAAGGTCAGAAGGAAGACCGAGCTTCGCCATTGTGAGCTTGGTTTCATCCAGTTGTTCGTCAAGCCACCTTTGTTTTTTCTCGTATGCCAAATACTCAGGAGTTAACTGTTTTGCTGTTACCTTGTTGGCAAGCTCCCTGCCTTTCTTCGTCGCAGCGTGAAGATCATTTTCGTTTTGCGTCTTGGTCAATGTTGCTTCGGCTTGCTTTTGCTCTGTCTTCTTGGCCTCTATCTCTCGTTGAGTAAACAACTTGTAGTTGTACTCCATTCTCTCCACTTGTTCGGGTGTGGCATTGGGGTTTTTGGCTTTCCAAGTATTGAAATCTCGCACCCGCTTTGCCTCTGGCGAAAGGTCTTCCCCTTCAGTCTCCAAAGACTCCAACATCTTTTCGCCGGTATCCACATCGGCCACCTTGGACAAGCCGAATGCCTGCTCCTCGGTAAGCCTGCCGGACTCCACGGCACTGGGCAGTTCATCGTGAATCTCGCGGCTGGGCGCAGCCCATTCAGGGATTAGGTTAGGCTCCGGCGCACCCGGCAGGCGCGAGACGCCTTCGCTCGGTACATAGGTGCCTAACACTTCCGCGTTCTCCGGTGGCAAAACCCCGTGGAAACGCTGCCAAGCATCCAAGGACTGCTTCTCTTGGGCCTGCGTGGCTGCATCCCCCGCAGCCTTCAACCTCGCTGCCTCTGCGTCCGCTAGATTCTTTTTCTTCTCCGCCTCCAACTTGTCGCGTTGGAGTTGCATCAAAGCCTTTTCCTGCTCCGCCTTCCGCGCATTGTCGTAGCCGCTTTTTTTCTGCTTTAAGCTATTAACAAACTTGAGCAACTGCGGTTTGCTCATGTCATCCATAGTTTCGAGCTTCTTCTGCATCTCATCATTGATAAGATCAGGGTACAGTTCCTTGTGCTTATCAACCACGGCAAACAACGCTTCCGCCTCCCCCGTAGCAATGGCCCGCTCCTCCTTGTTCTGGTAATACCTTTGGATGCCTTCGGCCAAGCCTACAATGCCTTTGCGGTAGCTCTCGCCCACACGCCCATACGCTTCGATAAACCCCGCCGGGAGCGGTTGCACCCGTGCGCCTGTGTATTTACTATAAGGATTCGCCATAATGTTTTTCCTTTATCAACCGCCCTTGGCCATACCAAGTCCCTGAAACAATCCACTCATAATGCCAGCCCGTGCCTGTGCCTGCGCTGCTTGTGCGCCCAAGAATGTCTGCTGATTGCCTGCTCTCAGGTCTGAGGCCATTTGCGATTCGGGCGAGTACAACCGAGGTGCCGTTTGCCCCAGCGCAAAGCCTTGCTGCCCAAAGCCTTGAGCCGCACCAAATGCTTGTCCGGGTCTGCCAAGTATCTGCATGAACGGGTCGCCAGTAAGAGCCTGCCGTTGTCCCATCGCTTGTTGTAGTTGCATCAAGCGGCGTTGGTCGCGGGCTTCCTGTTCCTGCCCGCTAAAGTAACTCTCCTCTGCTGCCGCAAAGGGTTGGTACGCCATGCCGCGTGCTGTCTGTGCGCCTCGCAGCCCTTGGCGGAAACGGCGCAGGTCGTGTTCCTTGTCCATGCCTTCCAGCGCACGGTTCATCGCCAAGTCGCTGGCACGTTTGAGGAGGGGATCACTCTCCAAAAGTGCTGCACGCGCTCGCGCACCGTATCGCTCAACATCTTCCAAGTTGCTCTCGCGGGCTATGCGATTAGCTTCGGCCTCAGTGCGTGCCATGCTCGGCGTCACTGAGTCACGATAGATTTCCAGCAGGCCACGGTTGTCCTCGTTGCCCATCAGAGATTCTTCCAAGGTGCGCAGGCCCAGCCGTGTATAAGCCGGTTGCCCGTACTCCTCGCTGGCTTCTGCGCCGTAAAGGTCTGGGGCTAGGTCTATCTGTGCTTGAAGATTTTCCTTTGTCTCTTTTGCATAGTCGCGCTCCGGCGGCGTATGCACTTTTGGCCTGAGTATTGATCCCATTATTTTACCTTTCTCTTAAAGTTATCCCATTCATGCACATGCAATTTGCTGTTGCGATCTCCACGATGAAAGCAAATGTATTTCATCGGATGCGGTGCCATCTTCATCAGTCGCTTGAATGGCTTGTTGCCCGCTGCCAAGATTATCAACCAAGCATTCGCCCTGCCTTCCACCAGCTTGCCATCCTTCACCTTCACTTTGGCGAAGAGACAGAACTCGCTGGGCGATGACCATACAAAGCCGTCGTTTAAGCAGGCTTTTAATAGCTGCTCGAAAGCCATCTCTGAGTTTTCTGCGTGCCATTGGATTGCTTGCTGCCACGGTTTCACTTTATGCTATTGCGATAATTACTACTGCCCCCGCACCGCCTGCGGCACCGTACTGTGTCCAATTTTGCGCCGCTGTACCCCCCTTGGAGTATGTGTCATTTACTAAATCTGAGGGTGTAAACTTTAATGCCGTATCCTGAGAAGAACTTGCTGTGCCGTGGCCGCCGCCTGAAATTGGGCCAGAATTACTATTGTTTGACTGCCCGCCGCCAGCCGTCAGGTAACTTCCAAATGAGGAATCTCCACCATTGCCAGCAATGACGTGCCCGCTCCCGTTGTAGTGATGCTTTCCGGCTGACCCTCCGGCTCCAACTGTCACACTCACGGTAGTGACTGAGCTAACATCAATATAGTCCATCACGATAGCTCCATCGCCGCCGTGAAAATCATCGTAATCATAGGTATCACTACCTCCCCCAGCCCCGCCACCATAACAAATAACTTTCACAACGCTAATCCCAGATGGCCTAGTCCAAGTTCCGCTAGAAGTGAAAACAGTTCGAGAGCTTGAGGAGATAACCCCACTTGCCAGCTTCGCAGTTGTAACGGCTCCGTCAACAATAGCAGCAGTATCCACTGCATCATCTGCTAATTCGCTGGCCCCAACTGCATTTGCTGATATTGCAGAAGCTCCTACGCTATCAGTAGCCAGCATCCCTGCCTCCACCACGCCGCTGCCCAGCGTCAACGCACCACTGGCATCAATGGTCGCATCGCCGGAGAGCGTTGCAGCCGTTGGCGTACCTGCGTTGCCCACAAGCAACTGGCCGGTGTTCAGTGTCGCCAGCTTGTCGTATTGAATCGCTGCCCCTGTGGCGATTTTAGCGTTGGTCACGGAGCCGTCTGAAAGCGATAGAGTGCCAACTGCACCGCTAACGTCCACGGTAGGAGTGCCAAGCGCGTTGAGCTTCGAGATAGTGACCGCTTCGCCTTCGCTGAGAATCGTGCCGGGTGTAACTGTTGCGCTGACTGCCATAATTTTTTCCTATGATTTGACAGCGATAGTTCTATCGCCTTGGTTGCTGGTTAAATGTGCTTGGGTCACTTCCAAGCGACCCTGCGTGTTTGTTAGTTCGATTTGCGTGTACCGCCCCATGCGCGGGGTGAGCGAGAACGGTTCGAGTGTTTGCTGCATCCTGTCTAACTTGATTCCATTCGTTCCCAGAGAAAGCCCGCCAACGGCAGACTCGTTGATGATGTCAGCCCCGGACTCAGTAACAATGTCATCGCCTCCCTCGGTCTGGAAACCGCCCGAATCTACATCAAGCGTCACGCTGTAATCCTCGCGGTACGGATTGGCGAAGTCATCATTCTGGTTGTCCTCCTGAAACGGCGCAGCATCGAACGGACGATAGTAAGCAGTGCGGGATTTCGTGCGATCCGCACAAAGCGTCTGAGATTCTTCTACGCCGTCCGGATTGGCCTTAACGGTGTAGCTCGCATTCCATGTGCTAATGTTGACCGTAGCAGTCTTGTAGTTGCGATGGTCAATGTCCGGCTGACCGTAACCGCGAGTCAACAACGTGCTGGTGATACCTTCAGTCGCCAAGCCATCCAGCTTGGTCAGGTCAGCCACATCATCGCCCTCCCAATTCTCTTCGACTAAATTGATGAAACCATCCGTGCCCACGAAGAACAAACGCTGCGCGTTATTGTACTCGGCAGTAAAAAATTCCTTCGGCTTGATGGCCGTGCCTTGATCGTGGCTAACCCATTGCTGGTTCAGAAAGTCGTAAACGAGCAAAGCATTGTTCTCGCCATTATCGTCGCCGCCGTCGATGGGGCAGGCGAGCCATATCTTATTGTCCCAGTACGCGAGTCGAATCTTATCCTCGTTGCGAGCATCAATACGATCAATGAGCGGCTGAATCGGCTCGCTCAACGGTTGGTCAACTCCACGCACTTTGCTCTGCTCGGTTTGAGCCAAGCTGACCACGCCCCGGCGGGAGGCGTAGAAGTAAACATTGCCGCCCACCGCCACTGCCGCGCCACGGTTCGGCACGCCATAGTTATTAACCACAGCCTGCAAGCTCGCACTGCCGGAAAGCGTGCTGTTGGTGTCAGTGCTAATGAAGCCTGTTACCATGTGAATGTCTTTGTCCTTCAGGATGAGCAGCCGGTTTTCATCGAACAGAATGAGGTCTTTGATCTCTGAATTGGAACCGAAATTGATACGGAACAACTGGTCAAAAAATGTATGTGCGTGATCCAGCGAATCACTGACTGCAATGAAGTCCTGCTTGTTACCGTAGGCTGTACTGCTGGCATCGTATTTTGTCGGCACGGCGATGCGGTTGGCGACATGCACGCCGTGCGTTGAGTTTGGCATTATTGTGGAAAGCTGAGTCCACTTTCCAGAAGCGGTACTTGGGCTTTCTCCGGCGGAGGTAATCGTGGTACACTTATAGTAATCTTTGTTGTTCGTGCAGGTGATAGTGCCGGTAGCACTCGCCCCTGTGCCGCCTGTGTAGGTGAATGTCGTGTCGCCCGTTTTGGTGATGCTAAACCGCCCATTAAACTCAGTCTCATTAGCCCCAGCAATCGTCACATCTGCCCCGGTCACATAGCCATGCGCTGCGCTGGTTGTCACCGTGGCTGTCCCGTCACTATGCGAGATGCTGGTAACACTCACCAACGGCCCGAAAGCAACCTCGTCATCCACGGCATAAGTAGCCGTGGAATCCCACTGCCCAACCATATCCAGGAATCCCGTGTCCTCGCTGGTCATCACCAACGGCGCAAAGTCGCCACCACGGAACATTATGATCTTATTGAACGCCTGCGTGAAGTTGACTTCACCAACCAGCACCACGCCCGTGGGCAGGGCCAGTTCAATCGGGTTGTTACCCTGTCGCGTGTAGTACGCTTTACCGTCCGCTGCGATCACCACGAACTCCAAAGCACTGTCAGGATTGCGGAAGACGCCCACACCATGTATCTCGCCAAACGGGCGCACGCGGTTGTCGATCTCCGGCGTCAGATTATTGCACCAGCTTGGCTTGTAAACGCCACGGCGCGTAGCAGCGACCCCGTTCCTAAAGCGCATGTTGCGTGCCTCGCTCGCAATGCCTTCGGGCAGCGACCCCGCATCCAAGCGCGGAGCGATCCCCATGAATCGGGTGTCACCGTCAACTGTATATGTTGCGTTGCGTGGCATTAACCGAATACTTTCTTGATCTGCTTACTGTATTTACCCTGCGGCAATGGCGTGGTTTTCCTGCGCGAGCTAGAACGCTTGGCTGCTTTTGCTGCATTAGCTTTATCAGTAGCACTGGGCGTGTCCGCCCGCTTTTTTTCTGCTGTATGCTTTTTTTCGTGCTGCTTACGGGAAGCCTCCTCGGCTTGCAGATCGTGCTTCTTTTTCCAGCCTGCCCCAGCCGTGAACGGACTCCCTTTCGGCGCAGGTGGACGCCCGTACTTGGGCTTGTCCTTGGTCTGTTCTAATCGCGCAATCTGCGCCTTGATCCGGCGTTGTTCCGCTGCTGAAACCCTGCGGCCTGCACCGGGCTTCAGTTGCTTCTTTAACTTGCTAATCATTAACTTCGATTTTCGCTCGCGACTATAAGCCATATCAATCTCCTCGTTCTATGTGGCTTTCCAATTCAGCCACGGTATTTAATGCTTCCCGTACCCACTCAGGTGCCGCTTTCGTTGCTGCTGGAAACTCCGGGTGGTCTATCAACCTCTGCCCGTTGTCCAGCCGTGGACTCAAGCACCCGGCGAATAGCATCGTCATTGCGCTTGCGCTTATCATCCAACCTCTCCATCGCTGCTTTTTCATCCAGCTTGTCTCCGATGCGCTCGACGGCTTTAACGAGTTGAGGCAATGCTCCCAGCCCCCGAAGTGCCGCCATCAATGCGCTCATCGCGGCCCTGCGGATTTCACTTTGCCACGGCTATGCGAGTAGCCCAGTGAAGCCAGTGCGCTTACAAGAAACGCAATGCCCTTCTCCATGCCGCTAGTGCCGTCTGGGCTAATAACGCCGCTGGCGTATAGCAGTCCGCAAATTGTCGCGGCACTCGCCAGCCAGAACTCAGTAGTTTTCCAACCTGCTTTCATTTATTTTCTTTGCTTTCGTTCAGTAGTTGTTTGCACTTTAGAATGATGTAAACGAGCGTGGCTACCGAGATTGCGATTTTCAAAATCACATCGAGTTCGGTCAGCCACGACCCTAGCCCCGCCGTTGAACTGGCGAGCACTTTAACGTCATCTAGGTTCAGCATTCTCATTTACTCCCCACCCGAGTTGTCCAAAATTTATTCAGCCGCCTGCTGCCACGCAAACTTCTTGCTCACTGGGCGCGTGCCAGCCGCTTCAATCTGCTTATCTAGGCTATCTTTAAAATTGTTTTCTTCGGCAACAGAACTAGCAATCGCTTGCGCCCAATCAGCCCCAAGATTTTCAAACGGAATAAAATTATCCGGGTCAGGCGCAGGTAAGCTATAAAGCGTGTCGATGTACGCGCTGTGCGTGCCGTTAGTCCCCGTCATTCCGACAACAAGACCCGTGACCACGTTTTCCAAGTCACCCTCGTGTTTTACTAGCGGCTCAAGCCGCGTATATGCGTATTCGTTCATTTTGATTACCCCCCTAACGGCTTCATACCGTCAGGCAGATTTACTTCAACCCACTCCCCTGGCTCTTCATCCCAAGCATACGGGCCGTCAGGTCGCGGAACCGGAGCCTGCCATTGACAGGTTGACTCATTCAAAACCCAAGATTCAAAAGCAGGTTTCGGTGGGATAAAAGCATCCAAGTTTGAATCGTATTTGTAACCTATCCCTGCAAAATTCTTTCGGAAAGCCTCGCCACCCTCACCGTGCTCGCCACCCCGAGTGTTGTAGCTGGTCTGCTTCCATGTTCCGCCGAGCAAATCAGCGCACCACTGCTCACCATCAGCCTCATGCTCATCGGCTACAACGATCACTTGCGTAACCAATCCGTCATTATCAATTTGTGCAAAGTGAGCCATTAGCCTGTGTATTTATATCGAATAATAACAACACCGGAGCCGCCGTTGTCCGACGAGTACGAACCCGACCCGCCGTTGCCCGTGTTCGATGCACCTGCGCCACCACCTGACCCATTTCCGCCGGTTGCATAAGTGGCGGATGAGCCAGTAATATCGTTGCTTGATCCATTGCCAGCCGTTGCGCTGCCATTTGAACCCGCACCGCCCGCACCCCCACCGGGAGCACCTATGCCAGCAGTGAAATAGTCACCTCCATCATTTCCTTCAGCCGGACTGTACGAGCCAGCATTTCCGCTCGCGCCAGAGGTCGTTATGCCATATCCATAATCGTATGCACCACCGCCACCTGAACCGCCGCTGCTTGGAGTCCCGCCAGACCCCGCACCGTATCCCCCGCCCGTCGCGCTGATGCCATCAATAGATGAGTTGCTGCCTTCGGCCACGGCTGAACCGCCAGCACCCACAACCACGCTGTAAGTTGTTTCGCCAGAGCTTGGGGTGTGGGAGGCTATACTTCGATAACCGCCCGCGCCGCCGCCACCACTGTAATGGCTACTACCGTCCGCTGATCCGCTACTGCCGCCGCCAGCGACAACTAAAAGCTCCACCGTGCTGCTGCCCGCACCTCCCTCATCCGTTACCGTAAATGTTCCGCTGCTATTAAAAACATGAACTTTGTAATCCCCATCAGTGGATATAGTACCGCCGGTTGCAGCGATGTAATCGGGTGCTGGTGAGCCTTCGCCGCCTTCGCCGCCTTCACCGCCGCTGCTGAACCGATATGGATTAATAATTTGCGACATCTCTAGCTCCACTCACCCAGTACCCAAACTTTCAAGCCGCGAGCCGCACTGTCAGGCGTGTAGCTGCTAGGAATTTCTACTACCAAAAAGCTATCTTCATCCGCCGTGTAAGTGTCTTGCGTGCTGCCGCTTCCATCCGTGAACAGCAAAATGTTAGCCTTGTACGCGCCCGATGCGATGGTCAGCGCGTTTGATGTGGCGAACAGGCTGGTGGTAGCACTGTTGGGATTGCTCGCGTGGTACATTATGTTTACCACTACAGATGAACTACTGCCCGCTTCGGTGAGGCTGGCTTTGACTTCCTTAATCGTCATGCCCTTCGGCACCATCACGGTTGCCTTCTCGCCCGTACTCAACGCCGAAGTCTCGTCGCTGCACGCTATGCCGATTTCTGCTGGCCCACCCGACCACGAAACATTGCCGCTACCATCCGTTTTTAAAACTTGATCCGCGCTACCGCCGGAGCCGTTCAACTTTAGCTTTTCAGATTTAAGATCGAGCGTGCCGTCATCCTCAATCGTGATTGTATCGTTCTCAGAAGAATTCCTAAAAAGAATATCTCCAGTTAAATTCTGAATGTAAAGACCACCACCGCCACCGGCTATTTGCCCCTTGCTGGAACCCCCCTCCTGCAATAAGAGCCGTGTATTTGAGGCGGAATTTAAAGTTAAAGTTTCAGACGGGTTTAAAGTGTTGATGCCACACATGCCAGTTCCGGCTTCAAGCGTAAACACATTAGAGCCACCCGTTACATCTCGGATTACAAAGTTGTCACTTTCATCTCCCCGAGTTGCTAGATTCCACGATTGCGTGGCATTTGTTATTCTCAGTGCGGGCGCAGTGCTGGCTCCAGTATTTATAATTTCTAAACGCTCTCCGGCTGGAGTTCCGCCGATGCCAACCGACCCGCCAGCCAAAATTCGCAGGCGCGGGTTGTTATTGGTGTGAAATACTAAATCTTCATTTTCACGCTGCTCGATGTTGGCCGTGCCGTCCGAGCCAATGCCCAACTGAAATCCAGCACCATCGTTTACAATCCCAGTAGTGGCGTTTGTTATTTGGATTTTGCAGGATCCAGCAGCAGATTCGTGTAGGCTTATTTGCCGTTTCGGAGTAGCCCCAATTCCAACCTTGCCCGTGCCATCCGGCGACAGAACAATGTCGCCATTCGAGGCACTAACAATCTTGTTGCCAGCCACATCCAAATCGCCCCCAAGCTGGGGCGTGGTGTCTTCGCTGATTTCAGAAATGCCACCCGCAGCCCCCGCGTCATCACCGGCCTGCCACACGCTCGAATCGCCGTCCCACTTCAATACCTGCCCGTCAGAGGGGCTTGCGTTGACGTTGGAAAGATCATTTAGGGCCGCATTAAGTTTTGCGCCGGTCACGGCATCGTCAACGATCTTCGCTGTGGTCACGGCGTCGTCAGCAATCTTCGCCGTCTGCACAGCATCGTCAGCAATAGTCAGCGCAGTTGATCCAGTGACATCGCCTGTATGCGTGGCATTAGTTTCTTTAGCAGTGTTAGCGGTGACTGCGCTAGTGTTGGCAACCTCGGTAGCAAAGCTGGTAATCGTTGAAGCCGCCTGTGTGCCTGTGTGATTGGCTCGGTCTTTCAGGTTCGCGTCAGTATCATTTGCGGTAGCCGCTGTGGCTATGCCATCCAGCTTGCTGTGGTCAGCATCGGTGAAAACATTGCTGTCCGTGGCGTTGCCAACTGCTGTGCGAATCTCGGCGTCTGTCTGGTCGGCTGTTGCGCTCGTTTCAATCCCGTCGAGCTTCGTTTTATCGCCGTCCACAAACGCACCTTCAGATGGCTTTTCTTGTAAGGTGGAAATTGTGACTCCCTTAACCCCTGCGAGATCGGTCAACTCGGAGTCCATTAACGCACCAGCCGCCGTGACGTTAGCCGTGTCAGTTACGTCTGCGCTGTCCTCAATCCCATCCAGCTTCGTTTCATCCGTTGCTGTGAAATGTTTGTTGGTTGTGCCCTCAGCAATCTCGTCAAGATTGTCTTTGGTGAGAATTTGAGCATCAACGTAGTCCTTCACCGCTGCACTCGTAGGCAACGTCGTATCGTTGTCGTTGCTACTGATGCCATCGCTCTCCGTCACCAAGCTGGCGGCGTCGAGTTGGCTGGTGGAAATGTCCACGATGCCCGCGCTCAAATTCGTGAGGCTGACCTTCTTCGTCGTACCAGTGGAAGCCCCAGTGGTGTCGCTAACGTCCACAATCGGGAGTACGTCCGCAGAATCCGGAGCTTCGGTTATTTCGGTAAATGCACTGATTTTTTTGTTAGCCATTGGATGCCCCCTTTAATAAGTCAATACGTTGACGCGCTTAACCTGCCCTTGTTGGCGGAGTAGCTTGTCAGCTTCAATCGCAATAACTGCTTCCGCATCGCGGTCAGCCATTGCAGCCAATTCATTGTTACCCGTAGCTCGCAGATAATCTGCAAAGGCTCCACGGATTAGGTAGCCCTGAAAAATGTACGGCACCTCCACCAGCGTCCACTTGCTTGCGTGAGTTGAAGGAGTTTCAGCCACGCCAACAGACTGGTTTGCTTCGTAAAAGTCTCCGTTAAAATATACTTGGTCGCCTGAAGAGTAGGTACTGGTACTTGAATGACTGTCGCCCGTTAGCAGTGGGCGTTGCTTCCGTCCCCGAACCCACACCTTCGTAACGTCCTTGGCCACATGTGCGCCCGTGCCGGTCAACTCAAAGTCGTACTCTTTTATGGATGTAAAGTTGCGCGGGTCTTTGCTGGCAATGGAAAGGAACTCGCCAATCTTGGTTTCGCCAGTCTGCTCATGGGCAATGTAACGATCAAACGGAACTAATTGCGTCCAATTACTACTTGTTTCCGGTGTGACCGAACCGCTTGATGTATGAGCCAAATAGCACCAGTAGTGCTTTCCGGTGATGTCATATCTAACTGTATCTCCAACTGAATAGGATGTGCCGGTGAGCCAATCGTCTCCAGATGGAGCTTCACTAGCGTCTGCCCACCAGTCTTTTGTGGTTGGAGTGTTGCCGGTGTTGGCAGCGGCAACGGACTGGTAATACTTGTCCTCTTTTGCATAATAAACCTCCGCATCTTTTGCATACGTTGTTCCGCTGCTCCACAACGGGCGGAAGGTACGCTCCTCCACCAGCAATGTATCCGGCCATTCACCGGACTCCCACGCAAGTGCCAGCCTTGCATCGGCTAAATCTCGGATGCGGGCAAACTCGCTTGTCGATATATTATCCCGATCAAGCCCTGCCAACTGGGCCACACCGTAAAGCACGTTCTTAAAGGTCAGCTTTCTCATTTGTATACCTTTATGGTGCGACCCGCTCCAACCCGATAGAAGCCGTTGCCCGTGTACCCCACCTGGGTTTTATCAGATACCGTGTTCACCTTCACATCGGGATTATCTTCACGGTACTTCTTCATAAACTTTTTGTCCTGCCACACATCGTACCCTTCGCGCTGCCCCCAGTAATGGTAGGCTGTCGCAGGGATGCTGGCTTTCATTTCACCCATGCCCTCCACATGTCGGTAGGCGCGGGAGTTGTTTTCAGCACCAATAGCCTTCGAGTCAGTGAAGGCTTGGTTGCATTGCGATAAGACTCGCTGCCGGAGGCGGGCGGCTACTGCGTCCCGTAAATCCCCCGGCAGCGAGTTGATAGCGTGTTCTAACATCCTTGTCGGGATTAGCTCGCCAAGTCGAATTTACCGTGCGCCAGCGGGTTCTTCACCACCAACGCAGCCACAGCTTCCACCATGCGGATTGGGCCACCGCCGCTGTCGGGCAGTTCCTTCACCTCTGGCAATTTGCCGTAACGGATTTCAATGCCGTCCATGTCCAGCACATAACCATCGGTCTGCGCGGGCATGAAGTTATCCGGCACCAAAGCCACCGAACCAAAGTCGCCCTCGAAGAAATCGACGGCCAATGTCACTTTCTTGCCCGATTGAGGCGAGAAGGTGCGCACTTGGGTAGCGGCAATGTTGTTGCTCGCATCAGTCACCGAGCGCGTGCCCGTCAAGTTGTCCGTAAAGGCCCGCTTGAGGGTGCGACCCAGAGGCATCGTGAAATTCTTGATGCTTCCAGTCTCGGAATAGATGCTCGACAACACATCCTGAACGTGGCTGTCTGCGATAGCACTTGTAGTGGTAGTCGTTTCGATGCTCGCACTCGGAGTGCGGAAGCCAGTCGGAACTTGCAGCACGGAACCACCGCTAGTGCTGATCCAAGTGGCCAAGCCCTTGGTCAGATAAGCGTTGGACGAACCATCATCAGCCTGCGCGTCATTAGCGGAGAGGTAGGACTTCTCCATGTCGCGTTTCAGTTCAACGAGTTTCTTGGCAATGCCATTGGCAATCTCATCGTTGATGCCAGCTACGTTGCTGATCTCAAGAGACAGCGGGCTGACGCGGATAGAACGACGATGCACTTGAACGTAGTTGCTCAAGATTTGTCGGTTCTCACCGGGGTTCTGGTAATCACTCGAACCAACATCGGTGCCATCAATGGTTCCCGTGGCGACTGCCGCTGCATAGGCATCGGCTTGCCAGTCCATACGTGTGTTACCCGGTTTTGCTCCCTTCTTCGCTCCGCTGACCAATGGACAATCGTGAGCATCGACGAGGGCGATGTAATCGGCTAAATCTTCGCGTTTCAGTTTGTTATCGCCGTGGCTTTTTATCCTCGGCTTCTTTAGGTTTCCCTAAAGTTCAGCATACCTTTTCACTTTTCAGTGCTGCGGCCTCTTGGAAGGATTATATCTTTTCACCTTCTATGCGTTGCCCCTGTTCAGCCTTTGGCTGTCCTTCGGTTCGGATTAGCGTATCTTTCGACGTAGCCTTCCCGCTTAATTCCGCAGTTTTACATCGGCAAACTATTTACCGATTTGATCTTTTTCTAACAGTGAAGCCATTTTAGCTCCTTTCCCAAGCTATAAATTCAGCTTGATAATTTCTGCCAACTCATCGACCCCTCCTGTTTCCTGAAACGATTTGCGGGCGGAAGCTGAACGAGCCGCCTTCGGGTCTACCGGCGCAGGTTCCGCTGCCGGTGCCGTAGGTTGTGATGGTGCCTTGGGAGTTGCTTTAACAGGCGCGGGTTTTTTCCCCTGAGTTAACCGCACTGCCTGCCCCACTAGCGCATCGCCAACAATCAACTTGTAATTAGGCTTGGTCATTAGTTCGGGAAACTCCCGAATGGCCATTTGCGCGTTCTGGTATTCGCTACTCGCCTTGTCCTTCCACCACGGGTACGCTTTAAGCACATCCGGCTCCAAGGATTCACGGGTCTGAATGAACTTCATTTGATCCGGTAGCTGTCTCCGAATCGCCCGCGCTGCCTTCTTCCGAATCTCCCGAACGTCTTCCTGTGTAAACTCCTGCTCGCCTTCCTTGGTGGTGATGTACGCCCCGTCCGGGTTGTCCTCTGCCCACTCCAAGGTCTGCTCGGCTCGTAAGAGTTCCTTCTGCACATCCTCTGCTGTTCGCAGGTTCGCAAAAGGATTCTCGTCCGTGGGCGGTGGCGCAACTGGTTCCCCAACCTCTTCTGCACGCGCCTCCGCTTCCGCAAGTTTCTGCTTCAGTTCCGCTACTTCCTCTGCTGCGGATTCTTCTGCTTCCTTGCGCTTACGGACTTCCTTGCCGATCCGCTTGTTTACACTCTCTTGAACGTCCGGTGCTAAACCGTCCTGCTCGTCCTCTGCCTCGTTGGCGGCTGGTTCAGCCTCCGCCTCAGTCGTTTCAGTTTTGGAAAGATCGTTGTCCGCTTCTCCCTCTGCACTCACAGAGGCTTCGTCGGACGGTTCACTTTCCTCACTTTGTTCTTCCGCATTAGCCGGTTGAGGTTCCGGCTGTTCATCTCGTTCAAGAGTTGTCTTTAGCAACGAAGCCAAGCTCTCTTGATCCAAGTCAATTTGCGGTTCCACGGTTTTGTTAGGGCTTTCCGTTGACCCTTCATTGTTGTCAGCCATGCAATTTGGGGAGCCGCAAGAAGCTCCGTTTATCAAAGCAGCGTTTGGTTTTCTCAGGACACCGTGATACGCAGAAACACTGTGCCAATAATGATTAGATGCGAAGATGCTCCCAAAAAAAATACCCCGCTTTTACGCAGGGTAAGGTTGGGTAACGTTGGGTAACGTTGGGTATTATTTTCTGTTTGTTTCAGCAGCGTTCCGCAGGCTCTTTAGGTGGTCGCGGTACTCCGATATGGCTGCTGCTCTGCCTGCAACGTAGTGGCGTTGCTCCGCCGATAAGTCCGGCGAAGTCAACACCTCTACTTCTGCAACGTGGAAGGCGTCCAGTTGAGCCAGCACCTCTTCCCACAATTCGTTGTGCCCATCCCATTGGAAGGCGTTCCAGTTCACTTCGTTCATAGCTTAACCCGCCTGCATCGGCTTGGTGCCAATGCGGCCTATCTGCTTGTTCTGCTGCTGCATTACACCCATTTGCAGGTTCTCCATGTACTTCTGCATTAACTGCTGGAACATCTCGTCACCCTCCATCGCTTGCTGCACTCTTGGATTGCTGCCAGCTATCTCCTGCGCCATCTGCATCTTGCTGCCCGAAGAAGGGTCGTTGCTCGCATCCGCATAGCTCGCTTCAAAGCCCAACAACATCTGCGCAATGTCGCGCTTCACATCGTTGTACATCTTCTGCGAAGCCGCTGCCTCGTCCACCAGCATCTCATCCGCCGCTTCCGGGGCCACCGCACGCAACGCCTTGTCCACCAGTTTTACTTTGTCAATACGCCCAGCCGCATCCAGCGTGGTGGCAATCGTGCTAATCGCATCGAGCTTCGACTTCACCAAGTCGCTGTCCAGTTCCGCCACGTTGAACTTCAACACGAAGTCATAACGCGCTGCGTCATGGCTAATTACCTGTGCCGCCTGCGCACTGGTAACTCGCACCAGTTCTTCCAGTGAATAGTATTGGATGCACAAACGGAACACTTGGCGGAACACCTCAGTCCATCCACGCAACCATTGGTTCACCATGCGCTGCTGCTTCAACTGCGTTACCACTTGCGGGATTTGCGCGTTGGGCCGACCAAAGTATTCGTCAGCCTGTTGACGTACCGCGTCCATAACACTAAAAGCAGTCTGCGGTGGGCGACTCGGCGGTTGCAGGAATTGATAGTCTCCAGCGCGTGTCACCGGCAACTGCACCGCAGGGCCAATCTTGTTTGCCAAGCCCAAGCGTTTGCTCACCTGGATGGGCGGCAGAGTCTCGAAGCTGGTCGAATCAAACACACTGTCCCGCTGCGCCTTGATCTCCTGCTGCCATGTACGGGCAATCTCAGAAACACCACGGCTCTCCGTAACCCGCCGCGCCACATGCTCCCTGCGGAACAACACAAACGGATACTCGTTGTGCGCGTAATCCAACATCTCATGCTTCGCAAACAAACTAGGCTCTCCCTCGTTGTTGGAAAGTAGCGGGCAGAAAACGGTGTACCAGATACCGGGCACACCATTGCTGTCCAACTGGCGCGTGTAAGCCCATACAATTTCCACCAAGTTATCCCGCCGCTCAATAGTGCTGTCCGTCAACGCACTGAGCGCACGACTCACATCATTGATCCCCAAGCTCTTGCCTGCCGTCTGCACAGCTTCATCAACAAAGGAGGCATCCCAACCCTCGTCAGTCACCTTGGCGCGTAGCTCCACCTCGGACATGAATTGTCTGCGGAAGATCACCCGCGCCTTCTGCAAGTCAATCGTCTCCGGCGGAAACAACACATCATCATAAGGCTTCAACGCCGTCACACTGGGAGCGTTGCGACAGATGTAGGGCACCGGAAACTCCGCCTGCCCCGTCTCGCGCAAGTCCTTCACCACCTTGCGTGCCGCCCACTTCTTCATGCCCGGAACATAGTCCTGCACCACTCCCGCAACTTCACTCTCACGTTCCGGTTCGTTAATCATCCCCGGCAGGGAAGCCATCAGTGAGTCCGGCGCAGACTGTGCCGCCATCGCATGAACCTCTTCCAAGGTCAGCGTCTGCGTCTTCAACGCACTCTGCTGCTCCCAACCCACAAACGCCGCACTCCATCCATAGGCCATCATGTACTGCCCCAACAACTCACTCTCACTTCCCAGCGTGTTGTGCATGTTGTTGCGCACCCAGTTCATTAGAGTTGTCGCTGCCCCAGCCGGTTCAAGGTCGCCCACTTCCGTGCCACTCACCGATAACTGCGAGCGACTGGCAGAGGTTGTCAACATGTCCACGCAGTCGTTGATGATACTATCCACCAACGGAATGCGCGTGTCGCTCGCTCCATCCCAAGGAAACGCTTGGTTCCCCTCCGGCAAGTTGGCGTCATGCTTCTTGCCATCATCACTCTGCCCATCCCATCGCATATAGCGGGCCTTGTCAGCCGCACTGGTACGCTCAAGGGTAAAGCCCTCGTCCATGCTCCGCCGAAACTCCTGTATCAACTCAGGAACATCCGGCCCTCCCGTGTGTTTCGCTAATGCGTCAGTGTTCTCCATTTCTATTCTCCTTTAGGCCAACGTGTTCCAACAGTTCGTCCCGATAGAAACGATGCTGCGATCCACCCACCAAGGTATAGACGCGCACCGCATTGTTTAGCCTCAATTTGTCCAAATATTTTGCACTCAACCCCGTCAACTCAGCCGCTTGCGAGCGGGTCAACAACGGGGGGTATTCTTCAATAACCATAATCAATAGCTCCCTCCTCCAACCGCAGCAAAACTGGTGTCCGTCACATGCTCCGGACGGAACAGCATCAAGTACCGCATACAGTCAATCATGTCCTTGTACGCATTCTTCTCACCACCCGCAGGCGTTGCCTCCTTCATGCAATCAATCAAGTTGCCGCACTCACTGCTAATATACAGCTTCGGCTCGTTCACCACCGACAAGCTCTGCTCCGTGTCGTAATCCAACACCTCGTTTATCAACGCAATGCCCTGCTCAATGTGAACGCCACTGGCCTGCTCAAAGTCCATGTCGCAATCATCCCGCAACACATCCACCAACGATGCCCCATCGCGGATCGCCGCAGGACTGCCACCGGCTCGCGGGTCAATCAAACGCCAATAAATATCTTCATCACCTTCCAGCCTGCGGAACTCTTCCACATAACTTTCCGGCCCCCAACCTTGCCCCTCCTGCGCTGGGCCTTTCACCCCACCGGGCTTGTCTCCGGGTAACGCCCACTCACCATAGTCACGGCGATTGGGGAACTCCCGATACACATACATGCGCCCAGACTCATCCACCCGTAGCCACAAGGTAGCCCACATGCGGCTACCCGCCGGATCAGTCACCATGTAGTTTGTGCCCTCCGCAGGAATGTCCTCCGGCTCCACCACATGTACCTTGCTGAACTTGGGGAAATAGTTGCCGCTGGTCTTCTCACACCACCCATAGAAACGCACCTTCTTCTGGACACTGCTCTCCTTCTCCAACGCCTTCTGCATACTGTCCTGCGGCTGGAAAGGATTCTGGTCAGTGTGAAACCACACCATCGCTGAGTCATCCCGCAAACACTTCGCCACATACGGCATGTGCCCCGCCAACACACCCGGCACATGCACCTTGTCCGGCTCCAACATCAACGCCTCCCGAAAGGCTGTGAAACGACACCCACTCTGGAACGCCGCCAACGTGTTCGTCCAACCCGTGATAGGCGTGGCCGTTATCAACATCTTCCCCTTGCGCGTCACCAAACGAAACTGCGCCGTCTCCACCCAGCTATACGGCACCAACTCATCAAACCAAATCAAGTCCGCCTCCATACCCTCCAAGATGTCGGGCTGCTGCGAGTAATGGTTGAACCAACACTGCGCTCCATTGGGCAGAATAAAAGTCGCCTCACTAAAGCCGTTCTTGACCGTGTAACTCACATTGGTTGTCTTGGTCTTCTTCGGCTTGCGCCACTGACTCGGTAACATGTTGAAGACCGCAGGTTGCTGGTCACGAATGCTACTTTGACTGGTCATCGAAAAAGCCACCACCCGCGCACCGGGCTTCTCCACCATCGTGCGTACCAGATACTTGCTCGCAAAAGCAGTCTTGCCACTGCGGTTGCCACCACTCACTGCCAAACGATCATGGTTCTCCAATAACTTCTCCGCCCGCACCCAATGATCCAACTCACTGTCGGGCGCACATGGGCGAATACCTACCCCGCAACTGTACGGCTCCTTACGCGCCATCTCTAGCTGGTACTCCCGCTGCTCAAGGTCGCGCAAGACCCTATCGATACCGTACTTTTCACCCGTCTCAGGATCAATCGACTCAGCCTGCGCCAAGCATTGCTCCCGTGTCGGGGCCACCCAAAAAGGATGCGGGGTTGGTTCGGTAATCGCCATTACTTCAAAGCATCTTCTTTATCTTCGCCAACGCCTCCGCAGGCTTCATGTCGCCAGTCTCCCCGCGTACACACAAATTCTTTACCTCCTCAATGTGTTCCTCCAACGTCATCACATAACACACCAAGTCCAACGTCTCCGCCATTACCTCCGGCATAATCCGCCGCCGCCACAAAAAGCCGCCATGCTCCGCCTGCCCCTTACGGTACTTCTCCGCCAACAAATCATTGGTGCGCTCCCTAATGCGCTGCAAATGCCGCTCACAAGACGGCCTCATCAAATCACTCATACCTGTCTCGCTCCCTCATCATCTCATCAGCCACTTCATAACTGAACTTCGCCAAGGCTTGCGTGTCCGGCGAAAACCCCTCAGTCCAGTTCGCCATCGCACCAGATAAAGCCTGCCCCGCAAACCAGTCGCGTAGCTGACGATCCTGCTCCTCCTCCTCACTATCGTAACGCAACACTGTCTACCCCCCTCTTCCTCGGACGGCTCGCCTCCGCCCAGCCAGCACCATCCTGCCTGACATGCACAAGCATCCCCGGAACATAACGATCACGGGTAGTCGGGTTCACTCGCACCAAGACTGACTCGCCTTCATACTCCGCCATAATGAGCCGAGGATTGCGTATGCGGGCGTTTGTTACCTTGGCAGACTGCGGAGTGCTGGAAGGTAACTCAACAGCGTCTACGAGGCCCAAAAGAACGTGGAGCTTGTGGACGCCATCTTCCGTGTAAACAACCAGTCTACCCCGCTTCTCCCAGTCCAAGCCCTCCACCATTCCCGCACGGTGTCTGGCTAGTTCCTTGCGCGGTAACTGTAGAGCCGCTGCCATGTCGCGTTCAGGTGTTAGAGTTGCCATTTGTCGAAAATTTTGTTCTAGCCTAATCCATATTTGGGGGAGACGGCGCACAATTTTCGACCCCCCCCGCCCCCTGCTGGCCTGCCTGCTGGCCTGCCTGCTGGCCTGCCTGCTGGCCTGCCTGCTGGCCTGCCGCGCACTGCTCTCCCGAACCTCCGTCCCTATCCGAAATGCTCTCTATTTCCACCACATCCGCAGCCTTTTCCGGCTCTGGTGCATTTTGGTGCATTGATTGCCCTAGCCAACCGCCCAAGCCTTGGCCGATTTCGTGGCGAACCTCAAGTATCTGCGACGGGGTTCCACTCAGCTCGCCCTGTTTCGAAATGAGTATGCCTGCACAAATGGATAAATCCTTCAGGCTGGCCGTTTTGCTTTCGGCCTCGTTGTTAATCCTGTTAACAATCTTTTCCGTTGCCGCCATAACCCCGGCGGCTGTGCGCCTTTTCCAATCGGGCAACTCGTCGCGGTGTTTCTCGCGCAGCGTGAACACAGTTTGACGGCCCACGCCATGCGTCACAGCGATTTCGTCACAGCCTTTTCCGGCCTTCAAATCGGCCAGCATTGCGGCCTTTGTTTCGGGTGGTATTCGCTTACCCATCGTTGCCCAACTGCCCCCAATCTTACCATAGCTTGCCCAACGTTCCACCCACCACTGCGCAGTGTGCAAAACTAAAAAATGCAAAAAAAGTTTCATCAAATCCGCCCCGAAAATATGCGGCTGCAATGCTGGTATGCAATGCCGTGCAAAAAATAATAGGTTGACGGATTCGCCCCATGTGATAGGTTATTGCCAGTCGCAGGGCATGACGCCAAGCGGCGGGCGGGTGCAACCGCCGGAAGGAAACAACAAATTGAAAGCAACGTTTCACAGAAATCTAAGCGCCACGGGGGGCAACGCATGGTCATTCGTGGCAAATGGCAAAGCCACCCAAGCCGCCACCATCTACGCCGAGGGCGTTACCGTAAAGCAGCCGAGCGGGAAAAAGTTTGACGCCTGTTTAGCGGGCGGCAAGCGCGGCGTGTTCGCATGGTTCAAGTCAAACGATGTGCGCCCGAATGAAAACCCACCAATGCCAGATAACGCAGTGCGGATTCGGTTCAACCCGAAAAACGGCGACAAGTTTTTTCACGCCAACGGCGGGCGCGTTGACGCCATCGGGGCGGTGTGGTGTTTGGAAAATGGCGAATGCTGGGGAGTGATTTAATATGGAAAACAAAACTGACAAATCAATCGAGGTCTACGGTTTTGAATCCGTGCCCGAATTTAAAAACGAATTGGCAAGGTGGAATTTTTTTGAAGGGATCGCAGATAAAAAATTCGGGGAGCTGCCCAGTATCGAAAAAGCTGAGTGGGTAGCCGAACAGATGAAAAAACACTAAACAAAAAAGTGCGCTCCACGTTCGGCGGAAACAACATCAGTTGAAGAACCGAACACCCGGTGCAACGGGGGAGCGCGCGGAAAGGAAACAACAGAAATGGAAACTACACAAGAAAAAGCAACAGAGCAGCAGGAAGCAATTAACAGATGCAAAGAATGGTTTAAGGAAGGCGCAACGGTTTACACCATTTGCGATCATGTTTCAGCATCGGGGATGACTCGGCATATCAGATTGGTTCAATTGTCATCCGATGATGACGGCAAGGTTTTTCCCCTTCACCCTACATACATGGTGGGCAAGGCTCTAGGGTGGCGGGTTACGCAATCCAAGCTCGGGCATGACTGCATTGTTGTAGGCGGATGCGGAATAGATATGGGGTACCACCTTGTCCATACACTAGGGCGCACTCTGTACGGAGACGGCTACAAGCTGCAACATGAATGGATGTAAACGGAGGGCAACCAATGACAATAAAAGCAATTTACGACAACGGCGGAGAAACCTTTGACCGATTCACTGTCTATTATTCGGAGCGGGATCACGGCAAGTTTTATCATGGGCGCGGAATGAGTGCCCACCCATGCCACCCGCAGGGATTCGGGCAGTGCATTTCTGGGATGCTGGGAAAACACAACGGCAGGCGGATTCAGTTTGAGGAACTGCCGGTGGATTGTCAGAAACTTGTGGAATCTGATTTAAGGGAGGGCCAGCAATGAACAAACAAATTGAAATTGTGCCGTTCAATTACGGTGAACTGGAATTGCCCCGGCAAGCGTTGGAGGATTGCCACCACCAAGGCGCGTGTGATGCGGACGTTGAACACTGGCAACCCTTGATTGATTGGCGCAGCCAAAGCATGAGCGCGGCAGACATTAGAAACGAATTGCGCGAATACGGCGCATGGGATGATGAGGAATTGAACAATGAAATTGAAAATCAAAAACGTATATTGTGGATCGCTGCCGGTGATTGGCAGGAAAGGGAGGCGCGCGCATGAAAAGCCTAACTTTATTAACAGTGTGCGCAGCCATCACGGCCAGCGCGGAGCCGCCCGAAAGTTTTTGGCGAGCCATGCACCAAGTTGAGGCCAGCGGCAGGGTTGGCGAGATTTGGGGGGACAACGGGCGCAGCCTTGGCCCACTCCAAATCGGGCGAGCATATCACACGGACAGCCGGGTGCCGGGATCGTGGAACCAATGCAAGGGGCTGGCCTATTCACGCAGAGTGGCCACGGCCTACCTAAAAAGATGGGCACCGAGGGCGTGGGCCATTGGAGACTGTCAAACTTTGGCACGCATCCACAATGGTGGGCCAAGGGGGCACCAAAAGAAGGCAACGCTGGGCTACTGGCACAAAATCAAAACGGAAATGAGAAGGAAAGATTAAACCATCGGGCGGCATAGGTTTTACCGTCTGGGAAATTAACAAAAACAAAAAAGGAAACAACAATGAAAATCAGGACAAAATCATACAAGCCCACCGAGTTCAAACGAGGCTACCTGCGCGTCAATGGCGCGTTTCAAAAAGAGGCGCACCGCAGCAAAAATCACCGCTACTTTGTGGCGGAAGTTCAAGACGGCGACGAAATCGACGCACGCGGTAGCGTGTTCATGGGTGGCGATGGCCGCAGCCGATACCAAGCTCCGCGCGGGCGTTGGCTACGGTTTGAAATTGCCAATGATGAATTGATCGCCAAAGATTTTGACGGCAACACTGTAACAATACCCAGTTGGGTGAAATTGGAGGACTAACTATGAAAAAAATCACACCATATTACGCAACCATCTCACCTGACCCTGAATACTGGGGGGCTGAATACAAACGCGAATACTATAATGCCGTTATGGCTGCGCTTGAGCGCATGGGATTTGAAGTAGCCCAAGTGGAACACCAAGGGACAACATCCGAAACAGTCATCCTGTCCCGTGGCGGCTACGACGCCCACGCATTTGATGACTACGATTCATTCGACTGGTTCGCCCTATGGTGTGCGATGGATTCTGGACATGATGACGCTAATGCCGTCTACCTCGCATTCACTAAACCCAGCCGCGAAAAGGAGGTGCCGAATGAAAGTCACTGACCGAATCGAAGTCGCCCCAGCCTGCGACGTAATCAATCTAACCGAGCAGGAGCGCGAGCATTATACCGGCTGCGGCTGGCACATCGCCGGGTTTAAATACGGCACGCTCGCCCGACTCACCGAGCTAGACACACCAGTGATGGGCACCTTCGACGAGTCTGTGTCTGCTGGCGTGGCCAACACCGTTGATGGACTAAAATCCATGGAGACCGACGGCATGGAGTGCTGGCTAGTCATGTGTTCATGCCGCCAACTCTGCGAGCCGCAACCCGTCACCAGCGACGATGCACTGGCCGTGGCCAAAATCACCCGCCGCCTTGGCGACGACCTCCATCAAGCCGCACAGGAATGCGGCGGCTGGGAGGAATTTCAAAAGGATGCTGCCGAGGTGGCCGAAATTATGAAAGGGTTGGAAGATCAAAAATGAAATGCCCACACTGCAACAAAACCATAACACCAGCAGAGATTGCCCGTCACTTGGGCAGCATTAAAACTCCAAAGGCATCAGCAGCCAGCCGTGCCAACGGCAAGCTGGGTGGCAGGCCAAAGGGAGCGAAGAAGAAAACGAAAGGGAAACAACAATGAGCGAAATCACAATTGTAAGCAGTGAATCCTCGTATGCACTATATGTAACCACAGCGGAAGTTATGGAGGATGGGCGGGTAATTGTTACTGATACAGTCTGCCCCCACAATGAGATGGAAAGCTATAACTATCGAGAGCATAGGCGTTACTTTAAAAATAAAGTAAACGCCGTAAAGAAACTGCGTAAAGATTATGCTGATGCTTTAGCCTCCGAACTGGAAGATGGGGAAATGGTGGAAGCTGGAGATGCAAGCTGGCGTGGCGAGCCTTATCCTATTGATTCCGCAATTAAGAAACTTGAAGAACAGGAGGCAACGAAATGAAACAACAAACTAAAAAGCGCAGGTGCTACTACATCTTACCAACACAAGACCCGGAAGTCTACGGCGGCTATGTGCCCAGCCTAGTGACTGAGAATGAAGCGGGGTATGCTCCGCTAATCGGTAACGGCGATCCAATGTCTCAGCCTTGGATATGGGGCAAGACACTCGACGAAGCCGAGGCTTTTGCCGCTGAGAAGAACACCAGAAGGGGATTGAGCGAGGAAGATGTGGACAACATCATAGCGTCATCCATGAGGGCGCAGTATGCTAGGGAAAGTGAGGCATCGAAATGAGCGAAGAAGATCATTACAACGCCGCAGGATTGGAGCTTGTGGACTGGGTAGAAAAGCACAAGGCCACAGTAGATGGGCCGTTGCTATGCACCCTCATCTTGGACACTGCCATCGACCTGAACTGCTTCGCCCTTGGCGCAGAGCAGGCAGAGAGAAGCGTGAAAGCCATGCTGCGGGAGAAGATTAGGAAGTACAGCGAAAGGGAGACGGGGAGGAACTAAAATGGAACTGAAATTCTTAAAAGAACATTTGCACGACAGCAATCGGGAGAGATTCCTATTCATTGCGGGCAAGCTCGCGGCCTACGATGGGCTGTGGGGTGGCTGCGGTGTAACCAACCAGAAGCAGGCGCAGGATTATGATCCAGAAAAGCCGCAGCAAATCTATGTCGAAACCATAGACGCTCGCAATAATCAATGGTTGTTTTACTGCAACGCAGATGAATCCGTAGAAGCCTCCTACCTATTCAAGATGGGCGACGGTGACGAGCAGTACCGGGAGGACTACACCATGAGCGTGGATGACCTGCTGAAATGGGCCAGAACTCAGCCGCCGGAGGTGCATGAGTACGCCAAGTTTGTGCCGCTGGTTGATCCTGAAAAGAACTAACCCAATTCAAGCAGGCCCACCGCTCCAAGCCGCCAACGTAAGGCGTTCGCGCCCTCTACCAGACGCCAAGGATGTGGGCCTGTTCTTTTTCTGCCCTTTTCTGCCCTTTTTCCTCTCTTTAAGTAACACCACGCCTTTAGTGCAAACGCCAATGCAATGTCAAATGCAGCGTGCACACCCCCTTTAGGGGGTGCACTGTGCACTTTGCATTACCTTGCACAAAAACGATGGTGTTTTTTTAAGTAATTTATAGTCTGCACTGTGCATTATCATTATATCTGTGAGTATTTAGGTCTGCCCCGGTCATCCACCTCAATGGCGGACTTCACCAGCAAATTGCACTCTAAAGCCTCTGCAATGAGGTCTTTTGCCTTCCTATCTTTGCACCCTAGAATCTCCATAATAGCTTCATAAGTCTCCTTGTAAGTCATCCACCCCCTTTTCTTGAGCTTACCTTTAATATCCTCCACGAAAAACCTCTTGGATGCAGCACCCTTCCCCTTAACTTTCTCAATGTTTATCCACTCCCCGTGCTTAAACACTGGGCAGTTCCAATACAGCCCGAATGGTGGGCAGGGTGGGAAGTTGCGCAGCACTGGGTCGATGGTGCAGCATTCGTGTAGGTTGCCGTCCTCGTCCTCTTGGTCATCGAGATCGACGATGGAAAAAATGGCGTCGGGGTCCCTAGAGAGGCATCCTGATCCGCTAATTCTGTCATAATTTTTGCCCCCATCCCCGACTCCGCCCTTGCGATAGTGTGCGCCAATGACCACACAGACGTTTTGCTGCACGGCAATGGCTTCCAGTTCATTCATCAGCCCAGCCATGTCTCCGGCATCGTTCTCGTTCCTGCCGCCCAGCATTTTGTAGAGCGGGTCAAAGACCACTAGCGAGTAGTTTGCGAGACTGTCCTGTATCCTTGGGCGCAGGTCTTCGATGGCGGCAGCGTGCCCGCGCAGGTTCCATACATCGAACTGGTGCCCACTAACGTCATGCTCGGATTGGAAAGTGTAATGATCGCGCAACATCTTCATGCGCTTTTGCATGGCGAAGGGTTGAAGCTCAAAGTTGAGGTACAGCACTCGGCCCTGCTCAGTCTCCCAGCCCCACCAAGGGATGCCTTCACTGATGCACATGGCCAAGTCCATGAACGCCCATGTCTTGCGCCCCTTGGAGCCACCGCCAATGATGAGCTTGCTGCCTTGGTGAAGGACACCCTTAATGAGTTGGGGCGGCTCGACCACGTTCAAGTCATCCATGAACTCATTGCCCTTTACGATGTCGGGCAGTGGCGGGGGCAGTTCCATGCCAGCAGCCAAGGCGGCATTGTCGGCGGCTAGGTTGCTGATGGGGCGGTAGTTAGGCGTGTTGGAATCCATGAGGCGCAAAGAATAGAAGTGATTGATAGACCTTGCCTCGCTTGGCGGATGGCAGGCGGCAGGGTTGGGACTCGGTGAACATCTTCCCGTCACAACCCAGTTCCATTAGGGTCTGCTTGAGCACCGGCACAGAC